>JABLTK010107264.1_pt1 | contig 18587 bp, 24 predicted proteins | sample 7160131 | NCBI WGS metagenome assembly JABLTK01 (sample SAMN14651221, study PRJNA627086) | human gut metagenome | isolation source: feces | host: Homo sapiens
ATTTGCCAAGTTGCCTCACCTTCCTGACCATGAATTGAAGCATTAAGTATAAAGCAACATAATTCATTTATTGTTCTGCTGTTTGTTACAAACATGAGAATGCTCTTCTTCAAAGTCAATGACAACCGATTGCATATTGTGAATTTCGTGTAAATGACGTTTCATTGCTTCTTTTACGTCCAAGACCTGTTTTAATGTCACAGAATCATCAATGTGGAGTTCAACAACAGTATGACTACAGTTCATTATTCTCCTCCAATTCTACATGTGAGGACCAGCTTTTCTGGCTAGAATATTCTTGATACGGATGTGTTGAGCAATATCTCCTTCCAAGGCTTCTGATGCTTCTTCTTTGATAGTCGCTAAACTCTTATCATCGACAGATAGCTATTCGTCATCTCTCTTTATGAATCACACATCCATCAATTCCTTGAACGAATCCCATCCCACAGTGACTCCAGTCTTCAACACTACAAAGCCGACAGCAGCTCCTGCTACTGGATCTAACCAGGGAATACCAATGAACTACCTATCATTCTTCATGTCAAATCCAACTCTACCAGAGAGACCCACCAATGCAACGATTGCTGTAAGTGCATCGACTCGGTGATGCCATGCATTTGCCTTCAACACACTACTATCAGTTTTACGAGCGATCTTCATAGTAGCTTGGAAAAACCATTCTTTTAGCCCAACAGAAGCAAGAAGAATGCCAACACCCAACGAATCAAGTAGTTTGCTGTTGGAGAGAACCAAGCTGGTACCATGAGAATGAGCAACACCAGCAGCATGAACAACTTCAGGATGAGCAAGATATATTGAAGAAAAGACATCCCAAGCGTATTAGTTAAGGGTTCTACTACAATAGTGGCAAAGATATTTGTCCAAGAACTGCTACTGATGTTCCAACCAGGATTCCCGAAACTACAAGGCTTGAAACCTATGCATTATGGAAACCACTCTCTTTCACTGTTTCCAATTTTCCATATCCATATATCCACCGTTTATTTGGTGGTCGACGACTGAAACTCACGGTTCCTAAAGTGACAAAGTCTGAAATCATATCAGACAGAGAATGGACGGCCTATTCAAGTGAAATCCATCGTGTGTATGTACTTCAGCAAGAACTGAAGCAGAATTCATGGCATAACCTAACACAGCCTTCGTTGCTGTTAGAACCACGTTTAAACCCAAACCCCAATATGTAATTCGTTTCATTTCTTTGGTCTGCATAATTGGATCGTCTGCTGCACCTCCATGATCTCCGTGAAAACGCTTCGATCTCTTTACAATCACGTAGAACGTAACACACATACGGGTGTGCATGGCGAATTGAATCGCTGTTGCGAGTATGATCCCGCATGAGAGAACGGATGATTTGAGTAGAATCGCTTTGTCCCGCTGGTAACGACAAGGACCAATGTCCTTTGTGCTAGTGGCTTCGACAGGGAAGTGAAATGGACCCTGGACAACATTATTGTAAGATTTGATATGACCGAAAAAACAAGAGTATTTTTTGTCATCCAACAAAATCTGCAGTATTATTGGACTTTAGCAACGATGAACGTGTCAAGTCATCGGATCGTCTATCTGCATGATTCCGAGTTACAGGTAGAGGATGGATTGGTTATTGAATGTAGCTTGATTTGGTCCATCTGCGCATGCTTATATCCAGTTGTTCGAAACGAACTCAGTCTGTAAATGTTGGTTTCATTGGATCTCCACTATTATCAAGACTCTTTCTTTCATCCTTCACACTTCCTGAAGGAGAGTATTTCATTTTCGTTATCTCAATATAAGACATTCTTTAGATTCTTCTAAGAATACAGTGAGTCTGTATCTGTTTCCCTTCTTTGACAAACAATCAGATATTCTGTTCTTTGATTTTTCGAATGTTGAGACAACGAATTATTATGAAATTGTACATTATTATTCTTCTGATGATTGTAGGAGAGTCTAGATCGTTTCTGTGGAGCCATTTCTACAATTCTTGTGATTTCGTTAAAGTATGGAGTCTCTTTTGATACGATTGTCAACAAGGTGAGATGTGAACGGAGTTCTGTCTCGCTTCTCATTCTCTATTATGATGTTCCTCCTCAGGAGTGTAGTTGGTCTTATCAAAAGAGTACAAAATCGTTTCTGAATCGACTTTCGGAGGATCATCAGTTATGGATTTCTTCAAACCTTCTTTCTATTTTGGTTGTTGATATTCCACCGTTAGTGTTAGCTCGACTGGGAGATGGCTGCCCTCGTACCTATATGGAGCAGTCAGTCATTGCCTTTCGTTCACTCATTCAAACTCTTCCGAATAATAGTTTGATTCCAACACATCGATTTCTGTCTCAGCTACCATTTATCCTACAGAATCTGAAGAAGGGTCTATCTATAACTCAGCCCGAGATTCTTAGGGAAGTCGCAAAATCGTTACAAATACCGTCAGGACATATTCGAAGTATCTTCCGCTCCTTGTGGCGTGTCTTGTGTCCAGAACCCTCTCTATCATTGTCGCATCCAGTGTTTGGAGATGACTATTATTTGCGCGTTCAAGAACGATGCGATTTGTGTGAGTTGGTAGTCATTCTGTATGTAGCGGCTCGATTGCGGCATTGTTGGTTTGAAGCTCTTCCAATTACTGAAGTTGAATTCTGTGGCTATGTTAATTATAGTGGAGAAAGTGTTTGAAAGATTGTTCCAAGGTCTTATTCAATGAGATTGAATCTGTTTCTCCATGCAAAGCAATCCTTCGAATCGATCGAGAGAATAAAGAATATGGAATTCTCGAGGTTCAGAATCGAGATTTCTTCTGTCGGAGTGAACAGTTGAATCGAATGCATGAATCTAGCTTTGAGATCATATATAGTGAATATCTACCATGCATTTGCAATTATCAGAATCATGATCAACATCATAGTGTTTTTCCTGTTATTCATTCGTTGTTTTCATGAACTTTCGTAATGAATAGAAATTGGTTCCGAACAAAGGACGACTTCAGCTGGAGTGGAGAATTCACTGGTGACTTTCTATCTCATCTCTCGCATTTGGAATTTTTTGAACGAGTTGAAAGTGAAACAAAGCGACCTGACAACGAGCGCTTGTATCAATTAGTGTATTTGGCGAAGCAACATTGTACGGCTCGTCAATCGATTTCTGTATCATTTTCTTCTTGTTTATTCTGTAGGTGTGCAACGAAGAGCAAATCCCCTCGCTGCAATCCCAAACTCCCAATGCGCTGTTTATTCCATTTTGCTTGCTCTGTTTCCAGCCAATTCGAGGGATTGAACCTGTTTCGATGAACTCGCAATCGGCGTGGTCAGTTGGTGGCAATCCTCACAACGAAGAGTACAGTCACTTTCAGGGCGATTGGATGCTTCAGAAGATTTATTTCGTTGAATGCATGAATTGTACACGTCATTCGATGAAACTTTACTCCAAACGAGCCGATGTGTTTTCTATTGATGGAGTGCCATCTTCATTTATTTCGACGTTTTCTTGTATTCCACTCTGTCCACTGTGTTGTCGAGTTCTCCAATATGAGTCTTTAACGGATTCTTCGAAACATGTGCCTGTAGTTGCGGATTCTTCTCATCGACGAATGGCTGCTTTGAGTGGGTATATGACACGAAGAGTAATTCTCTTGGTGAGTGATGATAACTAGTTGGACGAAGTCGAGCGGAAGAGACAGTGGTCACTGGTTAAGAACTAAATTCTCTTTATGTATATGGGTTTTTGTGAGTCTGTTTCTTGGTAACCTGAAAAAAGGATATGGAGGATTTGAGGTACATATCAAAGACAATTTGGTTTGAATGTTTGCTGTCAGTCCGGCAGCCGAAATAGCAATAAATATGGCTATAGAGCTGGCCAAAATGAACGAAACAATTCATGTCCTTCCTTCGTTCATTCAATATGTGAAGGACAAGTATCAGGACTTCCCAGCGGACTATGAGAATTCAAGTCATTTGCAACGACATTCTACAGGTTTATTGGAAAGGAAACTGGTTAATTACTTGATTCAACTAGCAGCATTTAAATGCTCCCAATTCAACTGCCAAATTGCATCTCAAGTGATGGTACTACTGGGTTACGAGAGTTATCAGATCCGCTCCCATCGTTTCCGTCAGAAAGTGGAGAATTATTTGCGAAAACAACGGAAAACTGGAGGAGGTGTCCCTCCATCGTCAAGGGCTACTTCGAAAAAGAAACAGACTATGGATGAACCATCATCTGTCGCTTCAAAAACCGATACTGCTTCTACAGGCAGTGGAAGTACGGACGAAGATATAGCCGAACCGTTATATCCCCATTTTCGAGGTCAAACAGAAAAGCCAACGCGTTGTAGGTGTTTGGATGAGTTTTGAGCCACATAGATCGCTTTTAGTCCATTGATGTGCGTCTTGATTGTGTTGTGTTTACTGTGGTTATTCTGAGTTATTTATTCTGTTTGTATCAAACACAACAGATTACAGCAGTAAAGGAATCAAGAATGTTTCGACAGATTGTTTGACGACTTTCCATCTTGATATCCGCGAAATAGCGAAGTCGCACTTGGGTTGCCACTATCGGAATTAGTGTTCTCACTGTAATTATTTCTCAATATGCTTACTCGATGTGGCGAGGTAACACAAATGTCTTTCCATCGATCAAGGCAGAAAGACATGCTGTTGTGATGAAGAAGTTGAGCGAATTCCGAGGTGAGAAGGAAACAACCATCGGATGTTGACGGATTGCCACTATCAATTCTACAATTCGTTGTCTTATGTCCAAGCTCATATAGATCCTAGGAACATTCATCTAGGCTTCATCTCCTTCAATGTTGTATACCTTAATTTCTCTCAGCTCATCAACACTCAACCGCAAATACATGTTTCTACGATGGAATCCAAATCTAGTGCATACCGCTTCAGTTCCTCTTCGTCTTTGTCACATGAAAGGCCGTTGTTCAGATCTTCTGTTAGCTTGGCTTGAATCTCTACAAGCCCAAGAAGATCCCAAATCGTTGACATAGACTCATCTGTGATTGTCAATGGAATACTAATATGAAAGAGATTGAGGTAAAGAGGATCCACACAACATGGATACGACAGTACAGTCATTCCTTCCGAACATCTAGTTGTAAGAGAATTCAACGTTTCAAAACGGATAGGTATACACTGCATATCGAACAGCAACAATGCAACAGAATAGGCGCTCTTGAGAGACCCTGGGCAAACTCTGTCAGTTAAAAATATACTCTATATATACATTGTAGAAGTAGGACTGAACTGGACTAGAAGCCGCGCTGAGATTGTAGGCAATCAGCACTGAACACTTGCCATGACTGATTTGGCTTTACCATAAGTATAAAAAATCATTCTTACTCTGTAACTCTCTGCACTTCTTCAATGGTTGTTGCAGTTGTAAAACAAATGGATTTGATCAATGCACCCTTGATCACAGCAGTTACAGCTCTTTCCAGAATACGTGCTGTCTGATGAGCCAAGTCTGAAGACATGTAGTCATTTGCGATTTTATCATCTGGAAAGTGCATCTCAAGAAGGATATGACTTCCCATAACCATGGATTGAATCAAACTCCACTGAAAGTTACATCGCGTATACAGATCGCCATTCTCCAAATATTCTTGAAGGTCGCCCTGAAATAAGTCATCCTCCATTGAATTTGGACGATGAAAACAGAATCAATAGTTTGTTGGTTCCTCGTTCAAATATCGGGAAACTGATTTCTATTTCATGTTGTCCCTTTCTATCAGACGATCAGTACGATCTGTGACTGGCTTACGATGGATGTCTTGTTTCGTTTCTTTTGTTTGAATAAGTGATATATAGCGTCAGTCAACTGATCCGATGGTAAAAACAATTGATACCAAAGTATGTACTCCAATCTATTACGTGAATGGAGAACCTCATATTGGTCACATGTATTACTGATTAATGGAAAGTGATTCATAGTTATAGCACAACGTTTGCTGATGCCATTGCTCGTTGGGAGAATGTTAAGGGATATTCTTCGTATCTGACAACTGGAACCGATGAGCATGGTCAAAAGGTACAGAAAGAGGCTGATAAACAGCATGTTGCAGTTCAAGCGTATTGCGACAATATCGCTATCAAATTCAAGGAAGAGTTAAGTCACTATTCTCTGAATATCGACCGATTTATTCGAACTACAGATGAGGACCACATTTCAACTGTAAAAGAGGTATGGAAATGTTTGATGGACAACGGCGATCTCTATGAAGATACTTACCGAGGATACTATTGTCGATCGGATGAAGCCTTCCTCACTCCTTCTCAAGTTTATGAACGTAATGGATCCTTTGTAGGTCAAGATTCCTGGTTTCACTTATAGTTCTGCAAAGAGAATGGGAATGTCGCCGAACTCGTTGAGGAAAGGAACTGGATGTTTCGCCTCCAGAAATACAAATCCCGATTACTCGAATTCCTTCGTACCAACCCACAATGGGTAGTTGTTCCTTCGACTCTGTATTGTAGATTACGCCTTCCTATTTTCAAAATGATGTTATTCGTATAATTGAAGAGAGTTCACCAGATTTGAGTGTGAGTCGTCCTTTATCCCGTGTTCCTTGGGCCATTCCGATAGGAGGTATCTCTCTCATAATCCTTTCATGTAGATGGAAATGGAATCTATGTGTGGATTGACGCTCTTTCTAATTATGTTACTACTAATCATGGATTGTGCTTTCATCATGTGAATCATGTTTTTGGAAAGGATATTCTAAAATTCCATGGTTATTATTATCCTTGTTTGCTAATGGCATTGAGTAAGTGTGTAGATTTATGTTGTTTCTTAGATCTCCCTCTTCCAACGAAAATGATATGTCACAACCATTGGACGATCAACGGAACGAAGATTAGTAAGAGTAAAGGGAACTTTATCCCGCTTCGTTCCATACGTGAATATGTTGCAATAAGAAATGACATTGAACTATAGATTCCAGGTGAAATGCTTCGCGCTTTCCTTTTAACGGAAAACACACTCATTCGAGATGGTGATTTTTCTCTGGAGCGTGTGTTGGGGCGAGCCAATGAATTTTCAGATATCTATGGAAACTTGGTTACGCGTTCATTAAGCAAGAATATTGCTGGACCTGTTGTGGACAATTCGTTATTCCAACCCGTTGAATTGGGTTCGAATAGTCGTTTGGATAGTCTTGTTAAAGCGGTTACAAAGGAGTATGATGCCTGCTCTTTCTCGGAAGGATTTGAATTGATAATGAAAGAACTTCGTCAGGTAAGCATTCTCCTACTCTTTCACTTTAAGATGAATCAGTTCTTTAATGATTCGCATCCATGGACAATGGCTAAGGCTATGAAGCAGGGAAATGAATCTGAATTGCAACCTCTTACAGCGATTTTGTAGGTCGTGTATCTGGATTGTGAGTTAGGAACGAAGTATGGAATTCGTTACGTGTTTGCTCCATCTTGTTGCAGCCAATCATTCCTTCCTGTAGTTCTATTCTCTTCCTTCTATTCATAGATTCCAGCAAGGCCCTTTCTATCCTTCAGATGCATTCAGATGAGTCCTTGGTTCCATTGTCTCGTCTCTCTGACCCGGTGGGTGTAATGAAATGTAGTTCAGAACGTTTGTTTAGGAAGTTATCAAAAGAAGAAGAAGGACAATTTCTTCAGCTGTGAATGTTGAGATGATAGAATTCTTGTTTATTTACGATACAATAAGAGAACCATGTTCCATTTCTTGTTCCACGGGAATTGGCATAATCTAGCGGAATAGTAAAACATTTCGCTTTTTCTATCTTTGCTAGAATACTGAGCGAATAAATGTCGAATCGTTTTGTCATTGCTCTATTAATAGCTGCATCGATTGGTTCTATCTTGGGGTCATTGCATAACGTTTAGGTACGGCTATCAGTTGTTCCAGCAATCAGTATGCCATAGAGCTCCACCGAGTGTATGGCGCGAATGCTGAAAACGAAAAATTGGAAATTTGGATGGAGAACTCTGTTGTGGGCCAAAAGGTTCACACTGCTGATGGATCGGGTCGTACCTACCAGGAAGTGGTCTCCTCCTTCTGTTGGGCGGAAAATACGTATGTTTTTACGTTGACATCCTCGTATTCTCTACTTGTTGTGGTTTTATCGTAGAGTGGCTTCTGGATGGGCTGAGTCATCTTATTTCTACGTCCTTGTCCAGGGAGTGGAGTACCTACGTGGAACCCTTTCTGGTCTTCCTCGTAAGGAGCTTACACTGTATCGTAAAAGCAAATTGGAACAGTGATGTGTAGTGAGATATATGATCCCTGCTGCTTCTCTGTGGAGATATACCAATGTTGATCCTCAGAATCCGGGCTGGACTCAGAGTCTTCCTGCTTGGTCATCCTACAATACTGGAAGTTTTCCCGCTGTCTCAAGTACTCGTTATTTCGTCCAGTCTGTGACGATCTCAACTGCCTTCCAGTCGCAACCAATTCTTGAGGTGGATGTTTACACACATGAGGGTTTTATTCTGTATGTCAATGGAGTTGAAGTGAATCGTTTCAATCTTCCTACGTAAGAGTTGACTCTCATGACTAATCATTAGAGCAGGTGTGAATCACAATACTCAATGTATCGAGACACTCCAAGTACCTGTCTGGAAGCGTGTAACCTTGATCGGAAGTTCGTATTTGAAAGGTTCATCTCTTCTCGTTGCTGTGGAAGTGCATCCTGGTGCAACTACAGGAGGAGCAGAAGACTTCCAAGCTATTGTCATTCCTATTGCTCAGGGTAGGTCGTATCATGTGCCCTTGAATCACAGAAGAAATGAATCGAATGGTTGATGTCACAGTGACAAGCAATATTGAAACGATCACTAGTGATCAGTTGGTCTATGTTCATGATGGGCTCTCTTCTACATATCTGACTGCTTCTGTACCTTCCACTCAATCTCTCATTCTAACCTTCACATTGAACAATGATCGTCGTGATTGGGTTAATAATTACTCGATCCAATCTGCTGGTTCTAATACTGCTGCTGATCCTCGTGAATGGAGTTTCAGTGGTAGTAATGATGGTACAACATGGGTGTTGCTGGATTATCGTACGAATGAGATGTTTACTGCACGCCAACAACGTCGTGTCTTCCCTCTAACTGGAAACAGAAACTCATTTAAGATGTTCCGTTTGGAGATTGGTAGGATGCTGATAAGGAAGGTGATGAATAGTGGCTCGTCTGGATGATGATGCTGATGTGATTCAGATCGGTGATGTGACAATTTTCCCAGTGACAGAAACCACGACAGATCCTGTCTCACTGACCTATGGTACTTTGAAGACGTATTATGTTGGAGTTGATGAGAGTTTGGAGTTGAAGCCTGTCTATCCTGGGTATCATTCCTTCTCGATCATTCCTGATCTCCCTGAGGGTCTTACCTTTAACAACCGAAGCGGTACAATCACTGGTTCCATTACGAAGGATGTGGTGAATTCCACAGTATATTCTGTGAATGCTACTTACTCACTCACTGAAGTACCTGAGACTACTACATTCACTTTGACAATTGAAGGTAGGATTCATGTTGTCATGTAATCAACAGACTGTAACCGAGACACTCATATTCTGATGGAACTCTGGAAGTATAATGTTGCTGGATCAGGCACAGATCAAGTGATTCTCATTCAATCAGGAGTCCAAGTTGATAGTTTTGTGGGTAGTGACAGCGTATCAACTGATATTCACCGATACTGCATTCAGAAGGGAAATTATGAATTGCAACTGAAGAAGCTTTATGGATATGGTTGGACTAGTGGCTCTGCTGTGGAAATCTATCTATTTGATGTAAATGATGAACGTGTTTTCATTGGACGCAAGACTCTCCGTGATCTTCCTACGGAATTGGTTCCCTTCTCTGCTTCATTCATTCTTCCTGATAACACTCGAGATTGGTACGTGTTTACAGGTGAAGGCGAGCCCGAATCGAACTGGATGACTGGAGGTTCAACTTCAGCTGATTGGCAGTCCTATCGTTTGGTCGATGGAAAGGGACCTGCTGTGGATCGTCCTGTGTGGTTCATTCGTCAAGAGGTAACAGTCAACGGTATGCCTACAGATGCTCATTCTTACGAGCTGTCATTCTACTACCGTGCTGGTGTGGTTGTGTACATTAACAACAAGGAAGTCTATCGTGTGAATGTCGAGGATAATCCTGTGACTTCTAATAGTACGATCACAGGAGGAGCTGTGATTCCTTACTGGCATCATGTGACTGGTCTTCGTTCTGACTGGAACTCAGGTTCAAACCATTTGGCCTTTGCTATTGTGAACACTCCTGCGAATCGTAATATCACGATTGATCTGAAGGCTCGTTTGCATATCAGTACATCCACTGCGAAGATCCCACGTACACATGGTATAGTGGCGGATGCTTCAAGTGTTCGTACTGGTTATCCCGCTAGTAATCTATTTGATGATGATTATAGTACTCGAGTGGTCACTCCTCGTGCCTTGGAAGAGAATTCCACAGTGTATTGGGGTTTCCATTTTGAAGATGATGCTGCTGAGTTGATTAATGTTTACTGTCTGGTGACAAATGATGCTGCTGCTCGTTATGATCCAATCAAATGGTCAATGTACGCCTCAAATACAGGAGGTGAAGATGCCTCTGAATGGACACTGCTTCATTCTATAGAATACGTGAAATGGACAATGCGTGGCCAACCGGGATGTTACTACATTCCTGCTCTAACTCAAGCTTATCGTTACTATCGACTGATGCTTGAGGAGAACTCAGGTCAGGTTCCAGATAACATGTATAGTCTGGGTGAACTCACTCTCTACACTGTCTATATTCAGTCAATTGCTGACGCTGATCTGGTGTACACACCTACTTCACTCACCTGCTACTTTGGTGTGCCAATGACTTCCTTGCAGCCTATGTTGCCTAATTTCTCCCAGTGTCGTGTATCTCCAGATCTTCCCACGGGAATCTCAATAGATGCAACCACAGGTGTAATCTCGGGTACTCCAGTGGCTGCAGTGGCAATGACCACGTACACAGTAACGTGTATCAATCAACGTGGTACTTCTCGTTCGACTACAATAAGTCTGACAGTAACTGAGTGTGCTGCTCCTTCTGCTCCATTCCACGTCTATATTCCCAACGTGGGTATGTTTGGAGAGAATATGCAGTTGGAGGTTGTCTCTGGAAGTACTACTGTCACAGCTTTCTCTTCCTTCACTAATTACAATACTCATTATGTAACCATCTGTTCAGAGCCTAAACCCTATACCATCACACTAAAACAGAACAAGGGATATGGATATGGAGATCGGTATGTTGCAGTATTACTGGAGGATAATCGTGAACTATTCCGTATGTCTGTTAGCAGTGATACTGTCACATCCCACGAGTTCTTCCCATTCTATACACTGGATGCTTCTACAAGCTGGCGTTATCAATATGGTTTGCAGCCTCAGGAGAATTGGCAGAACAACAATGGTACCGACACATGGTCTGTAGCCAAGACAAGTGAGTTGCCTGCTACTGACACTATTGCTCAGTACTACACAACCACCTTCACTTTGGACAATCCCAATCAGTATGTTGCTGTGGAGACGCAGCTACGACAACAGGCAGGTGTAATCGTGACACTCAATGGTTACACGCTTATGTACAGTAATATTCCCGTGGGAACTGTCACAAACACCACGTATGCTTCTGCTCAGTACGCTGTTGCTCAGACACGTAAGAACAGCAATCAGAACAACAACCTATTACAAACGAATAACGTGTTAGCTGTCGAGATTCATCGAGGTAGTGCCATTCCAGCTACGAATCTGTTCCAATTGAAATTCCTCCTTCTAAAGAACAATCAACCTCGTATGGTAGAAGGTAGTGCCAGCAGTAGTATAGAAGGCACGAGTGGTCATGAGGCTTCGAAGGGAGTTGATGAGAATCCTAACACGTACTTCGAGCATACGGGTGTGTGTGAAGGAACCTCTTTGATCTGGTCCTATACTGGAGCATTCCAACACTATATCAATACTTACAAGATAACAGCTGGTGACTACTGTGTTCATATGCTTCCTTCCTCATGGATGTTGTATGGATCACGTGATAGTGAGACATGGACACTTCTGGATGTGAAGAACAATCAAGTGTTCACAAATCAACTCACTACAATCACTTCATCGTTCTACAACGATAATAACTATGCAATGTTCAAGCTGGAGGTCACTCATTGTCAGACTGCCACTACAACAGATTCGACATGTCCTGTTCTTGGTTTGCGTCTGAATCAACTTACATTTGGTGTGTCGGAGGTCCAGTATTCATCCATGTGTATAGCCTCGGATGGATTCCCTAGTGCGATGAGTGGTACTTATGCGTATGCTTCTTGTGATCAGCGATACAGTGGTTATCGTCGCCGTTTGTGTCAGAATGGTGTATTCCAGGGAATTGAATCCTATTGTACTGTTTCTGCTCCTTCATCATTCTCATATCCTCAAGAGGCATACGAATTGGTTGTTGGAGAGTCTGTGGATCCAGAAATTACCCCTACGATTGTTTGTGCTGACTGTACTTTCTCTGTGACTCCTTCTCTGCCCACTGGTCTGACTCTCAACGAGAACAATGGTCATATCCTGGGAGTACCCACAGAGGTGACAGCTAGTAATTTGTATACTGTCACAGCTGCAAATCTGGCTGGTGGTTTGAATCAATTATTGACTATTCTGACAACAAATGAAACTGTCCATTGTTACCAGGATCTATTGGATGGATGGGAAAATACCCTTGTGAATACGACAGCTGTGAAGAATTGTCCAAATCTGGTTGATTACGAGGGTAATATTACTCGTACTTGTCTTCCTGGTTCTCCTGCTGTATGGGGACCTGTGATTGACAATTGTGTGTTGCAGATTCCAACAATCACTCTTGTAAACGACACATTTGAGTTTGTGAAGAATCAGCAGATCACTCCAATTGTTCCTATTGTATCAGGAGCTCAGATTACTTCACGAACTATTAGTCCTACGCTTCCTTCAGGTCTTTATTTCAATCCACTCACTGCTTCTATCACAGGTAAGCCAACACAGAAGATCTCTGCTACTGTCTTTACAATTGTTATTCGTAACAACAATGGTCAGGCTAATGTCACTCTGACGATTACTATTACTGCTCTGACATGTCCTATGGATGATAATTGGCCTGCTACAGATTCTGGTGATGTCGCTTATCGATCATGTCCTGAGAACATGGAAGGAGAATGGTACCGTACTTGTTCTGCTGACAATCCTCCTGTCTGGCAGACAGCTGTCCAGAATTGTCAATATATTCGTCCTATTGTTACGTATCCATCATCCACATACGCTTTGCAACTCAATCAGATGACAACTATTACACCAACCACACAGTTCTTGATTACTTCGTGGACGTTTGCTGGAACATTGCCCTCAGGGCTTTCATTCTCTTCATCGAATGGAGTGATTTCTGGAACTCCCAATCAGGTAACCTCCTTGACTTCAGTTACTGTCTCAGCCAGTAACGCTCACAAGATGACTCAGGTAACTCTGTCATTCTCTGTTCAGGTATACTCATGTCCTGCTCAGGGTATCTGGCCTGAAACTGCTGCTGGAGAGACAGCATTGCGTGAATGTGAGAACACTTCGTTAATGGAAGGATCCCAGACTCGTCAGTGTCTCTCTACTTCAACTGGTGTATCTTGGGCTGATCCTGTCTCTTCATGCAAATACAAGGCTCCTATTCTGGTTTATCGTGATACCACGATCACAGCACGTAAGGATGAACCCATTCAAACTGTGACGCCAACCATTGGCAACCAGATCACATCCATCACTATCCAGCCTACGTTACCAAGTGGTCTTGCATTCCACAGCAGTTCAGGTGCTATCTCTGGTACTCCTCTGGGTCCTGCATCGAATCAGGCCTACACCGTAACAGCCAGCAACGCCGATAGTAAGACCGATGTGGTTCTTCAGATCATTGTGACTGTGGCTTCCTGCAGAGCTTCAGGTATGTGGCAAGAGACGGAGCGTGGTGAAGAGGCTTACATCTGGTGTAATGGAGCTCAGGGTATTCAGGTACGTGTGTGTGGTAATCCTGATGACGAATCTCCTGAGTGGAAGCAGGCTGATACTTCGGGCTGTGTTTCCAAGCCAGAGGATCAGAAACCTGGTGAGGGTCAGGCATACGTCCGTTTCACTCTGCAGTTGGCAGATGTGGCTTCATCTTCCTGGACTCCTTATGCCTATGCAGCCGTGCGTCGTGTCCTGGCAACTGGATTAGCAGCCCAGGGTGTTACACAAGGTGATATTATGATCGAATCGTATGGTGAAGGTTCTTTCAGCGTGTTGGCTACAGGCATGTCTCTCAAAGTGCGTATTGCTACCGGTGCTGACAACAGCGAGACACTGATAGCCGCAATTCGTACTTTTGCTTCTACTACGCTGACGACTGCTCTGCGTACTAGTGGCGTGGCAGCATTAGGAATGGCTGTGCCTACAGTTGTTGATTCATCTTTCAATGTGACGAAATATTCACTGTTCAACAGTCTCGCATCAACCTTGGTCATTCTGATTGTGATTCTGGTAGTACTGTTCATTCTTGTGGCAGTTTTCTATTTCCTGCGCCGCAGAAAGTCAGGTAATACGAAGAAGTTGGGTCATGATCGTATGCGTCAAAATAACCGTGTTGGCACACATACAAAGCGAAGCCAGCGTGAGGAGGAGAAACCGAAGAGACGGAACCATGGTTATGAAGAGGAAGAAGACGAGAGACCAAAGAGAAAGAGTCGTACTTATGAGGATGAGGAAGAGAGACCCAGGAAGAAGAAATCAAAGCGATATGAGGAGGAAGAGGAAGAAGAAGAGAGACCGCGCAAGAAGAAGAGCAAAAGATATGAAGAGGAAGAAGAAGAAAGACCGCGTAAGAAGAAGAGCAAGAGGTATGAGGATAGTGATTAATCCACTGTCGTATTTTGCATTCTGCTGATGTTATGAGTGTGTTTGTTAAGTATTTCCTCCGTACAGATGCATTGGTTCGATGTAAAGTCATCTTTCGATTTATTGATTCCTGGCAATCAACCTATCTTTCTAGTTGTTATTGTGACTGCCGGTGTGATGTTGCTGTCCTATATGTTTTGGAACTGTTACTATTATGATATATCTCTTGTTTCGAAGAAAAATATATCGGTAATGGAACGAGAAGACGACTGTCCGCAAAATGGAATCATTCTTTTATTCTATAACCCTAAATCGGGAAGTTTTAATGGTAGTCGTATTCTCAGCAGAGTGAAAAAACATCATGACCAGGTCCTCACATTCTGTATGAGTGATTCTTTTCTTCCTTCTACATTGAAATTCATTATTCCCTCTTCCCAGATGCGTATCGTTATATGTGGAGGAGACATATCCTTGTGTGTGATTCGATCTAGGTTTCTTAATAATACGGAACAGTTGGTTGGGTACTTCGAACTCTCGAGGAGGCCGGATGGAATTATATTCCTCCTATCTGTCTTGTTCCTCTAGGTACGGGAAACGATCTTGCCAAGTCATTCTGTATATCCAAGCTCTCTGTAGCTATGTTTATCCATACTTATTCTATAGCATTTTAGTCTTGATCAGATATGTGATTGGTGTCAGAAGGCACCTCGTATGTATAAAGATAGTTATTTTCTGTAGAATACTCCCTGGACAGATGGAACTTCAAAGCTGCTTCTGCATCAAAACCTATTGTTTTCACAAACTACTTGGGATTCGGCGTAGATGCTGCTGTAGCTCTCCGATTTAATGAGATGCGTAAGGCCTGTCCTTGGTTGTTTTTGTACCAGCCGCTGAATATTGTGTGGTATGTTGTGAATATTGTAAAGGAGTTGTATGCGCCAACAGTTGTGAAACTGACCAATTTACACTTAGAAGTGGATGGGAAGGAATATGACACTTCTCCATATCAATGTATCGTTTTATTGAATATTCCATTCTTCTGTGGTGGAGGAACACCGCTAGGAACAGAGTTTGCGTACTCTCAGTGTAATGATGGAGAAATTGAGGTGGTTGGATTTTCAACGATTCCTCATGTTCTCAAAGCCAAGTTTGGTCTTTCAAAAGGTGTGGTGATAGCGAAAGGAAAGTCGGTTCATTGGCGACTTTCAGAACCATGTCCAATTGAAGCAGATGGAGAGCCTTGGATGCAAGAAACTTCGGAGGGATTCGTAACACTTCATGATCAGATCATGATGTTAGTGGATTCCATTGAAAGTATTCAACAAACATGTACGTAGTATAAGTTTAGTCTTAAGAATAGGCTACACAAAAATGAGTATATTCCTTGTTTATTACAAATTGGGCCTCAAATCATTTCCATTATTCATACTAGATTCAAAGATAGTCTTAACATAGCAAATAAAGTTACTGCAAAAGGTTTTATTACGAAAACTATTAAGCCAATGAGGAATCTCCCTTTGGACAAAAGCTAGCACAGTTTCCTCTGTCAGGTGGCCATTCTTCCACATATCTAATAACGAAGCTCTGTACGACGACAAAACATCATTATAGATCACATCCGACATTGGTATGAATACAACTGTAGGAACATACCATCCATTATTTTGCTCCTGGACTGTTTCAGCTACACCCGAGGATACATCAATTTCAAGAGTCAACTCAAAATTCTCTCTATACTGATCTTTTTTAAGCCTAGGCATTACAGATACAAACAGTTAAGACTCATTAGTAGCTTCAGCGTTGTAGTGGTTATTAGATTCTAAAGTACCGTTGAAATCATTTGCTAAAGCAATGTTGAAGTATTGCGGGTCTTCATTCATGTGCCCTGCAATTCGTTAGTTAACTAAGCTTAATGATGTTATTCATCGCGGGGATTTCCTAGTTTCCACTTTATTTAAGAACTCATAATAATAACATAAGCAACAGAATATGGAGCTATAATGGATCTTCTGTAATTCAAAAAACAATGATACATCAAATGCTGTATGACTTCCATCCAATTCTTGCAGTAAGTAACACGCTTGTCGCTGATTCCTTTGTATGTCCAAGGATAATCACCAAATAAAATACACTGTTCACAAGCATCAACACACTAGACATCACAACTCTCCGATGCTACTCACTTCGAGAACATACTTCTCACGATCGTCAATGAAGATCGATATATGTTCCTCTTCGCAAATGAGACTCTTCACAGGTCGATCACTACGATTATCATTGTATCGATCATTTGCATAAATAAACTTCTCAATAGGAATACCATTTAGATTGTGATTGATCCAATATTCAGTTGCATCCTTCCACAATTCCTAGAGTTCAGTCAATATTAGGCACATACCTCAACACGGCCCGTGATGATAATAAGACGATACTTTTTGCTCAGTTCCATAAGCCCCTCTCGAGTACCAGGGACGAGAGGCAACTATATTGACAAAAGTGATAGAAATCCTACATATTTGGGACGCTCTTTACAGTACTCTTCGAAGGCCTGATAATACTAGGAGATGATAAGAAATCAAGAACCAAACCTTCGGCTGGTCCATATGGAAATACTTGATGAGGTCATATTCCTTCAGATCCTCATACTTCATACCCAGATCCATCTTTTGATTCATGAATTCGATAAAATCATTCATCAAAAGACACAACACCTCATCACAGTCAATTCCAATTATCTTCTTCTCCATTCTACTTACGAATTTGATATGGTGGTACTGGAATGTTCAGTTGTTAGGAGTTATGATTATTAAAGATTCCCACACTTGGATGATAGAATCTTCCTATTGACCTCAAAGCTTCCATTAACTATCAACAAACACATAAAATGGCGAATGGATTTGCATGAATCGTTACACTCTTGATGACAATATCCTTCGTTGGCCGATACTTTTCATTCACAGGAACATCTTCCATTGCCCTTAGAGTATCCATCCCATAAATTACCTTTCCGATCACAGTATCAACCATATCTAACTGGCTTTGTTTGTCATAGATGATGTAAAACTGACTCTTATTTGTATTGGGTTGTCGTTTTGCCATAGCGACAATGCCACGCCGATCGAACTATGCATCAACCGTAATTCCATCAATTACTTTGATATTTGGATTAAATTCATCTTCAATAGGCTCTCCGGTGATACTTTCTCCTCCCTTCCCTTTTCCTTGTGATCAACCGAACAGAGAATAGCCTACCTGTTGGATCACCACCTTGTATGAATACACCTTTTACATTTCTGGAAGTAAACAAGAGAATACCAAGGCATACCTGTGAAACTTTGTATTATCATAATATCCGCTTGCGCACAATGCTAAGAAGTTCTACAAGGTAAAAACCTGACGCAAGTAGACTTTCGTATTCTTTGGAATTAACTCACAAAACAGTTCAATCTTTAAGTCTCCATAATTCGTATGGAGGGTTAAAGACTATACAGTTATTGAAAGGATCATTCAATACCATTCTGTGAATAACTGGAATAGAACCTGTTTCATTTAGAAACAAACATTGCTTCGCAATATATAGAAAAGCAATCTTACAGACGAATCTGATAATCTCCAGAACGGGTCATGTAACGCACCCACTTGGTGGTTTGATAGGAAGACTTCTCGTACACC
>JABLTK010111010.1_pt1 | contig 18561 bp, 20 predicted proteins | sample 7160131 | NCBI WGS metagenome assembly JABLTK01 (sample SAMN14651221, study PRJNA627086) | human gut metagenome | isolation source: feces | host: Homo sapiens
CGTACCTCCAGTACGCCTCGCTTCACTCAGCTTTGCCGGAACGAAAAATCTGCTATGCTCGATGCCATGTTTTAGAATCGAATTAGTATAAGCTGCCGCACAAGAATGATTCATCAATCAGCCAGAGAAAGGGCTTTTGCAATATGAAACACGCTGAATTGCTCTCCGTCCGCGACCTGCACGTTCAGGTGGGCGAAAAGGAAATCCTCCACGGGGTCAACCTCTCTGTCGGCACGGACGAAACCCATGTCCTCCTTGGCCCGAACGGCACGGGCAAATCCACCCTCGGCTATGCCATCACCGGCAACCCTGCCTATCAGGTGACGCGGGGGAGCATCACGTTTGACGGCGAGGATATTACTTCTATGCCCGTCAATGAGCGCGCGAAGAAGGGCGTTTTCCTGTCCTTCCAGAATCCGCTGGAGGTGCCGGGCGTGACGCTGAGCGCCTTTATCCGCACGGCGCTGGAGCAGAAGAGCGGCAGCCGCATCCGCCTGTGGGACTTCAAGAAGAAGCTGAAGGAAACGATGGCGCTTTTGTCGATGGATGAAAGCTACGCCGAGCGCGATTTGAATGTCGGCTTCTCCGGCGGCGAAAAGAAGAAGGCGGAAATCCTGCAAATGCTGATGCTCGAACCCAAGCTCGCCATTCTGGATGAAACCGACTCCGGTCTGGACGTGGACGCGGTGCGCACGGTGTCCGAGGGCGTCCGCCTGTTCCGCGAAAAGACGCACGGTTCGCTGCTGATTATCACCCACAGCACGCGCATTCTGGAGGCGCTGCGTGTTGACCGCACGCATGTGATGGAAAACGGCGTCATTGTGCGCGAGGGCGACGCGGAGCTGGTGGAAGAAATCAACGAAAAGGGCTTCAAGGGCTGATGGGGGAGCGGCATGACAGAGAAGAGCCAAGTTGCGGACATTGACCGCAGCATTTATGATATTCGCGACGCGGAGCATGACGCGTACCGCATGGAAGCCGGCTTGACCCCCGCCATCGTCGAGAAGCTGTCCAAGGAGAAGAACGACCCGGCGTGGATGGAGCAGTTCCGGCTGGAATCGCTGCAAATCTACAATAATATGCGAGTGCCGGATTGGGGGCCGTCGCTGGACGGGCTGGATATCGACCACATCGCGACGTATGTCCGCCCGAACACGAAGATGCAGAACGACTGGAAGAACGTGCCGCAGGACATTAAGGACACGTTTGAGCGGCTGGGCATTCCGCAGGCGGAGCGCAAGTCGCTGGCGGGCGTGGGCGCGCAGTACGACTCGGAGCTGGTGTACCACAATGTGCGCGCGGAAGTGGCGGCGCAGGGCGTGGTGTACACCGACATGGAGAGCGCGCTGCACGGCGAATATGCCGACATGGTGCGCAAGTACTTCATGAAGCTCGTCACCCCGCGTGACCACAAGTTTGCGGCGCTGCACGGCGCGGTTTGGTCGGGCGGCTCGTTTGTGTACGTTCCCAAGGGCGTGCAGGTGTCCATTCCGCTGCAATCGTATTTCCGCCTGAACGCCAAGGGCGCGGGGCAGTTTGAGCATACGCTGATTATTGTGGACGAGGGCGCAAGCCTGCACTTCATCGAGGGCTGCTCTGCCCCGAAGTACAACGTGGCGAACCTCCATGCCGGCTGCGTGGAGCTGTACGTCAAAAAGGGCGCGAAGCTGCGCTATTCGACGATTGAAAACTGGTCGAAGAACATGTACAACCTCAACACCAAGCGCGCGCTGGTGGAGGAGGATGGCACGATTGAGTGGATTTCCGGCTCGTTCGGGTCGCATGTGGGCTGCCTGTATCCGATGAGCATCTTGAAGGGCGACCGCGCCCGCATGGAGTTCACGGGCGTGACGTTCGCAGGCGCGGGGCAGAATCTCGACACGGGCGCGAAAGTCGTGCACGTTGGCAAAAATACCAGTTCGTACATGAACACGCGCTCCATCAGCAAGAGCGGCGGCATCAGCACGTTCCGCTCCAGCGTGGTGGTGGAGAAGAGTGCCAAGCACGCCAAGAGCGCGGTATCCTGCCAGTCGCTGATGCTCGACAGCGAGAGCCGCTCGGACACGATTCCCGCGATGGACATCCGCACGCGCGACGCCGCCATCGGGCATGAGGCGAAAATCGGCAGCATCAGCAACGACGCGGTGTTCTACCTGATGAGCCGCGGCATGAGCGAAGAGGACGCGCGCGCGCTGATTGTCAGCGGCTTTGCGGACAACGTGTCCAAGGAACTGCCGGTGGAATACGCGGTGGAGATGAACAACCTCATCCGCCTTGAAATGAAGGGCAGCATCGGCTGAGCGGAAAGGAGCATCCATCAATGGAGAAAATGACCATCAATCAGCTGCCCAGCCGGACGTGGAATCGTCTGGGCGTGAATGAAGCGAGTATTGACTGGGACGAAAGCGCGACGGTCGTGCTGCCGGAAGAATCCGCAGAAAAGGCGGATATGCTGATTGCATCGGACGCGGCGTATGCCCGCAAGCGCGTGACCGTTCAGGCGGAGAAGGGCGCGAAAAAGTCGCTTTTCCAGACCCTTCGCACGGCGGGCAAGCTGCATGTGCAGACGGAGCTGACCGCCGAGGACGGCGCGGAAATTGAGCTGATTCAGCTGGTCACGCCGGGCGAAAACGCGCTGGTGTATGATGAAGTCATCGGGCACTGCCACGGCAGCGGGCGGATTGTGCTGCGGCAGGTGACGCTGGGTCACGGCGATGTGTACGCGCAGACGGGCATCGGGCTGGACGGCGAGAACGCGTCGTTTGCGGCGAATATCGGCTATCTGGCGCGGAAAAATCAGACGCTGGACATGAACCTTGTCGTCAACCACTGGGGGAAAAAGACGAAGTGCGAAATCAACGCGTCCGGCACGCTGAATGACGCGGCGAAGAAGATTTTCCGCGGCACGATTGACTTCAAGCGCGGGTCGTCCGGGTCGGTCGGCAGCGAACAGGAAACGGTGCTGATGCTGGGCGAGGACGCGGTGAACAAGACCGTGCCGGTCATCCTCTGCGCGGAGGAGAATGTCGAGGGCACGCACGGCGCGACCATCGGCGAAATGGACGACGACACGCGTTTCTACTTCGGCAGCCGCGGCATCGACCGCGAAACGGCGGAAAAGCTGCTTTCGCGTGCGGCGATTGCCCGCGTGGCGCAGCAGGTGAAAAGCGAAACGGCGCGCGCGGCGATACTGAACGAACTGGATGGGGAAATGGATGAAAACGACGGATTACAGGCGTGATTTTCCGCTGCTGATGCAGGAAACAACGGCGTATCTGGACAACGCGGCGACGGCGCAGCGCCCGCGGTGCGTGCTGGACGCGGAAAAAACGTTCTATGAGACGCAGAACGCCAATCCCCTGCGCGGGCTGTATCCGCTGAGCATCGCGGCGACGGAGGCGGTGGAGGAAGCGCGCTTGGCGGTTCGCGATTTCCTGCACGCCAAGAGCAGTCAGGAGATTATCTTCACGCGCAACACGACCGAGGCGCTGAACCTCGTGGCGTACAGCTATGGGCTGTCTCACGTCCACGCGGGCGACGAGGTGGTGGTGTCCATTCTGGAGCATCACAGCAACCTGCTGCCGTGGCAGATGGTGTGCCGGCAAACGGGCGCAACGCTCAAATTCATCGACTGCGAAATGGATGGACGGCTCGACCTGAACAAGGTATCGGAAATCATCACCGACAAGACGAAAATCGTTGCGGTGACGCACGTTTCCAACGTCATCGGGCGCGTCAACCCGATTCGCGAAATCGCGGATATGGCGCACCGTGTCGGCGCGGTCATCGTGGTGGACGGCGCGCAGTCTACGCCGCATATCCCCGTGGATGTGCAGGCGCTGGACGCGGATTTCCTCGCGTTTTCGGGGCATAAGGTGTTCGGCCCGATGGGCATTGGCGCGCTGTACGGCAAACGCAGGCTGCTGGAAAAGATGCCGCCCTTCCTCTCCGGCGGGGAGATGATCGAGTCCGTCACGCGCACCGGGGCGACGTATGCCGAGCTGCCCTACAAGTTTGAGGCGGGCACGGGCAATGCCGCCGGCGCGGTCGGGCTGCACGCGGCGATTCGCTATATGCAGTCCGTCGGCTTTGACACCATGCACGAGCGCGAAACGGCGCTGGTTGCCCGCATGATGGCGGGGATGGCGGATATGCCGTTCATCCATGTGCTGGGGTCGGCAATTCCTGAGGAACACAGCGGCATTGTCACGTTCACGGTCGATGGCGTGCACCCGCATGACGTGAGCGAAATCCTCGCGGCGGACGGCGTGTGCATCCGCGCGGGGCATCACTGCGCACAGCCGCTGCTTAAGCACCTCGGCTATTCCTCGACGGTTCGGGCAAGCTGCGCGTTCTACAACACGCCGGACGAGGTGAATCGGCTGCTGGACAGCCTGAAAACAATCAGGGAGCGAATGGGCTATGGAAAACAGGAGCTTTTATAACGAAATTCTGACGGAACACAACATCCACCCGGAATTCAAGCACGATCTGCCGGACGCGAACATCGAGCTGGAAGGCGTGAACCCCAGCTGCGGCGACGACATTACGCTGAAGCTGAAGGTGGATGGCGACGTGATTACCGACGGCGCGTTCGTCGGCGACGGCTGCGCGATTTCGCAGGCCTCGGCGGACATTATGCTGGGCATGATTGTCGGGCGGAAGAAGGAAGAAGCGCTGCGCCTAGGCGAAATCTTCCGCAAGATGATTCAGGGCGAAGCGACGGCGGAGGAAATCGACGAGCTGGAAGAAGCCGGGGCGCTGAAGGATATTTCGCACATGCCCGCGCGCGTGAAGTGCGCCGTGCTGGGCTGGCGGACGCTGAAGGAAGCCATCGGGGGAGAAGAGGAATAAGAAAACCGGACGGAGCGCGATGGCTCTGTCCGGTTTCCTTTATTTCCAGTGGGAAATCCATGTGTGTTTTGAATATGAAACTTGATTTTGTTTTGTGCAGCCGCATTCGTTCGCTTTCAATAGGTTTGTGATGCGTGAATGCTGGTTCGGGGTAAAAAATCGCTGTCCGCGTCCCGGCAGCGTTTCAGTCGCCAACAGTATTCGCAAACAGAACCCGACCGGGCAGGGGAGAAATCCGCCGTCCGGTCGGCTTTTTGCTGCGGGATGTTTGAAAGCAAAAGAAAAGGTCAAGGCTTTTCAACCTTGACCATCCGTGGAGCATAGGAGATTCGAACTCCTGACCTCGACAATGCGAATGTCGCGCGCTACCAACTGTGCTAATGCCCCAAGCGCTTATTCTCTTTGTGTCAGGCGGTGAAGCACTGAGCACAGAAAGTATTATAGCATAGTTCTCGGAAAAATGCAAGGGGTTTTTTGAAATTTTTTCGGGAAAATTGCAAACTTTTTTTCATGCGGCATTTGGGACGAATTTCAGAATACACGTTCGCTTATTTTGCGCGAAAAACAGCTTTTCTGCCCGGCGGCTCTTGTGCATATGCGCCGATTATGGTATAATGCCCATGATGAAGCAAACGGAGGAGAGAACGGATGGATGCAGAAATGCTGCGGAATGTGCTGACGATGCTGGGCACGGTGCTGGGCGCAATTTTGGTGCTGATGCTGGTGGCGAAAATCACGAGCATGGTGCATGTGGAGGCGGACGATGCGCGCGCGCCGATTGACAGCATGGAAGCGAGCGTCGTCGGCAAGCGCACGCTGGTGACGCAGGAGGACGGCGCACCGAAAACCATCTACTATATGACCTTCCAGAAGGTGAACGGAATGCGGATGGAGATGGAAGTGCCGGGCGAGGACTACGGCTTGGCGGCGGAAGGCGATCAGGGCGTGCTGGTCGCGCGCGGGGAAGAATTTATCGTCTTTAAGCGAATGATTTGAAATGATTGGAGCTTCCCAAACAAGTGGCGGCGCCGAAGGGGTAGAGGGGGCGAGCGGAAAGCCCCCTCCTCGCGTCCGCAGACGCGAAATCCTCTGCAATAATCGCATACTGTAAGGAGTAAAACAGAAATTATGGCATATCAGGCACTCTACCGCCAGTGGCGACCCAAAGACTTTTCCAGCATGGTGGCACAGGAGGCGGTCATCTCCACGCTGCGCAATCAGGTGATGAGCGGGCGCGTCGCCCATGCGTACCTCTTCTGCGGCAGCCGCGGCACGGGCAAGACATCCACCGCGAAAATCCTCGCGCGCGCCATCAACTGCGAGCATCCCGTGGGCGGCGACCCATGCGGGCAGTGTGAATCCTGCCGCCGCCTGCTGGCGGACGAGTCGATGGACGTGATGGAAATCGACGCGGCGAGCAACAATGGCGTCGAGGAAATCCGCAATCTGCGCGAGACGGTCAAATATCCGCCGCAGCAGGGGAAATACAAGGTCTACATCATCGACGAAGTGCACATGCTGTCCACTTCCGCGTTTAATGCTTTGCTGAAAACGCTGGAGGAGCCGCCGGCGTACGTCGTTTTCATCCTCGCGACGACCGAGCCGCAGAAGCTGCCCGCGACGATTCTCAGCCGCTGCCAGCGCTTCGACTTCGGGCGGATTCCGGCGCACCAAATCGCGGGGCGGCTGCGTCAGGCGGCGGAGGGCGCGAAGGCGGAAGCGTCGGAGAACGCGCTGATGCTCATCGCCCGCGCCGCAGAGGGCGGAATGCGTGACGCGCTGTCGATACTGGACATGTGCCTGGGCTATTCCAATCAGGTGACGGAAGACCTCGTGCGCAATGTGCTGGGCACGAGCGACCGCAGCTTCCTGTTCCGCTTCGCCGATGCGCTGGAAAAAGAGGACGCGTCCGCCGTCATGCGGATGATTGATGAATTGATGCGCGCCGGGCGCGAACCGATGGTGTTCGCCAAGGACGTCAGCCAGCACCTGCGCGCGCTGCTGATTGCCAAGTGCAGCCCGGACGACCTGAGCGCCCTGCTTGACCTGACGCAGGAGGACGCGCAGGAGTACGCGCAGCAGGCGGAAAAATTCACCACGACGCGGCTGATGAACATGCTGGAATTGTTTATGCGCGTGGAAACGGATTTGCGCTGGGCGTCGTCGCCGCGAATCGTACTGGAAAACGCCGCGCTGAAAAGCTGCCTGCGGACGAGCGAGGCGGATACGGCGGCGCTCAACGACCGCATCAGCGAACTGGAAAAGCAGCTGACCGCCTTGCAGGAGAAGCTGCAAAGCGGCGCGTTTACCCCTGCGCAGCCCGCGAAAAAGGCGGCAAAGCCTGCATCCGAGCCGAAGCAGGAAGCGCCAAAGCCCGCCGCGCCTGTGGTCATGACCCCAACAGGCAAAACCGACGCGGACGCGTGGAAGGAAGCCATGAACATCCTGAAGCGCTCCGACCCCGGCACGTTCGCGATGCTGACGATGGGCAAATACGCCGGGTGCGACGGCGACACCTACCGCTGGCAGGCGCCGATGGGGCAGGAACTGTACGTCGGGCTGATGAATCAGGAGAAGAAGCGCATGGCGATTGCCTCCGCGCTGACGCAGGCATCGGGGATGCAATGCCGCTTTGAGGCCATCGGCGCGGTGAAGGAAAAGAAAGCTGACCAGAGCGACGAATCCTTCCTCGCGGCGCTGGAAACGACCTTCGGCAAGGCGAACACGATCGTGCAGGAGGACGTGAAGGGGTGAGCAGCGCGGACATTCGCGGGATGTTTGCCGGACTGCCGGGTGCGCACGGCATCATCGAAGCGGCGCTGAACGGGCAGGGGCGCGTGATGACGGATGATTCGGCGCGTCCGAGCAGCGCGGCGGTGCTGGCGGGCGATTTCCTCTTCCTCGGCGGCGAACCGTCGGAAGAATTGGTGCAGCGCGCACTGAACGCGGAGAATCGTGCGTGGATTGTGCAGGGGAGCAGTGCGTTTCTCGCGCTGGTGTAGGCGCAGCGGTCGGGAACGTGGTCGGAGCGCATCGCCTTTGACCCGCACCGTCAGCCGGAGGATGCGCACCTGACTGCGCTGCTGGCGAATCTGCCGCAGGGCGTGACGCTTGTGCCGATTGGAGCGGCGGAAATGGCGTTCTGTCGCAAGACACCGTGGGCGGAGGACTTCGTGAGTCAATTCACGGAGGATGAATATGCGCGCAGCGGGCTGGGCGTGCTGGTCTGCGCAGATGGTGCGTTCGTGTCGGGTGCATCCAGCTACGCGGCGTATCCCGGCGGCATCGAGGTGGAGGTGGACACAGCACCGGCGCACCGCGGATACGGCTACGCGACGCTGGCAGCGGCAAAGCTCATCTTGACGGCGCATCAGCAGGGGAAAATCGCGACGTGGGACGCGGCGAATGAAACATCAGCACACATTGCGCAGAAACTCGGCTACCGTGTAACCTGCGCCTATCAAGTCTTCACAACGGCGTAACCATTGGCGCACCCGTCAGGATGATTCGCATTCCGCGTTTCCTGCCGGGTGCATTTTTTGACGAAATTTCAACGGTTCGGACGATTTTCACAAAAATCCCGCAGGATTCCTCAGAAAAACCACAAAATTTTTCCGGGCAGCAGGAAATAGGGGGGACATGTAGAATTAGAAAAGTCGGGCTAAATTGTAACCTCAACTTTTCCCGCCCCGAAAGGGGCATGACATGGAGGGAGTTTTGAACATGAGTGAGCAGAACCTGAAGCAGGTGCTGGCGAAAAAGCAGAGCATCCTGCAGGGAGACGCGGAACGAATCGCAAAGCAGCGCGCGGCTGGCAAGCTGACCGCCCGTGAACGGGTGGCGAAGCTGCTGGACGCCGGCTCTTTCGTGGAGACGGACGCGCTGGTATCCCGCAATGGGGATTACGCCGGGGTCGTGACCGGCAGCGGCACGGTGCAGGATCGCCCTGTGTACGTGTTCGCGCAGGATTTCACGGTGCATGGCGGCGCGATGGGGCAGATGCAGGCGCAGAAGATTGTCAAGGTGCTGGATCTGGCACAGAAGACGGGCGCGCCCGTGATTGCCCTGTGCGACAGCGCCGGTGTGCGCATTGACGAGGGCGCGGCGGCGATGAACGCCTACGCTTCCGTTTTCACCCGTCTGGCAAAGCTCAGCGGCGTGGTGCCGGTCATCGCGCTGGTGCTGGGCCCGGTGGTCGGCGGCGCGGCAATGATCGCCCAGCTGGCTGACATCACCATTGAAGCCGAAAACGTTGGTCAGCTGATGGTCTATGGCCCGCAGGTCATGAGCGCCATTTCCGGCAAGACGGTGGATGCCAAGGCGGTCGGCGGCGCGAAGACGATGGCTGCGCAGGGCGGCGTCGCGCTGACGGCCAAGGACGAGGACGAAGCCATCTCTCTGGCAGTGCAGGTGCTGGACTATCTGCCCGGCTGCAACGCGGAGGATGCCGCGATTGTGGATACCGACGACATGAACCGCATTCTGCCCGTGCTGGACGCGGCGGACGCGGAAAGCCAGCTGGCTGCCATGGCGGACGGCGCGGCGTATGTGGAGCTTTTCAAGGACTACGGCAAGGAAATCCGCGTTGCGCTGACCCGCATCGGCGGCCGTCCGGTCGGTCTGGTGGTTGGCAACGGCAAGGAGAACGACGGCGTGCTGACGGCGCAGTCCGCAAGCAAGGCCGCGCGCTTCATCCGCCTGTGCGACTGCTACAGCCTGCCGGTCGTGTCCCTGATCAACAGCAAGGGCGTTGCCGTCCCGGCGGTTGACGAGCAGGCGGCGACCATCAAGGCGACCACCCAGCTGCTTTATGCCTACGCGGAAGCGACGACGGCGAAGGTGTCCATCGTCACCGGCAATGCCATCGGTCAGGCGTATGTCGCCATGGGCGGCAAGAGCAATGCCGATGTGACCTACGCGTGGCCGGGCGCGGTGATTTCCGCCCTGACCCCCGAAGCGGCGGTTCAGGTGCTCTACACCGACGACCTGAAGGCGGACAAGAAGCCGGCGCTCCAGTCCCGTGCGGAATTGGAAGCGAAGTTCGCTGCGGATGTGGCGGACGGCGTGGCGGCTGCCGCGGCTGGCATGGTCGATGACGTGATTGATCCCGCCGAAACGCGCAAGTATGTCATTGCGGCGCTGGAGATGCTCTCCTCCAAGCGCGAATCCAATCCCCCGAAGAAGCACGGCAACCTGCCGCTGTGATTGAGGAAAGGATCGTGTAAAAAATGGGCTTTTTGAATAATCTGGGCTTCGGCTTGATCGTCACACTCATCGGCATGCTGACCGTTTTCTTCGGTCTGGTGCTGCTGATTGGTCTGATCAAGCTGATGGAAAATGCCACCGCGAACCTCGGCAAGGGCGGCAAGAAGGCAAAGAAGCAGGCGGAAGCGCCCGCTCCCGCGCCGGTTGCCGCGCCCGTGGTGGAGGAAGTGCCCGTGGCGGATGACAGCGAGCTGATTGCGGTCATTTCCGCCGCTGTGGCGATGATGATGGAGGATGGCAGCGCCTTCACGGTGCGCCGCGTCCGCCGCGTGCAGAATGCGCCCGCCTGGCAGAAGGCTGGCCGCGAAGAACAGGTGTACAGCCGCTTCTAATATACTATTTCCTGCATTCACCTGTGCCATCTGCTTGCGCCTTTTCCTTTCTGGCGTCCGTTCATTCCACTTAGCGTAGCGCTGCTACGCTGCGTTTCATTCACGTTAGCCAGAAAGAAAAATTCGCGGCGCATCTTGGCACATGCTCATTTGGAAATAGTATCGGCTTGAACATGACAACAAATTGAACGATTTTGACAGGAGGAAATCCCATCATGCGTACCTTCAATATTACGGTCAACGGTCAGACTTATGTGGTGGATGTGGAAGAAGTCGGCGGCGTGCAGACCGCTGCGCCCGTGCGCGCTGCTGCCCCTGTGGCGGCTGCTCCCGTGGCGGCGGCTCCGGCTGCTGCGCCTAAGGCTGCTGCGGCGGCTCCCGTGGCGGGCGGCGAACCCGTTAAGGCGCCCATGCCCGGACGAGCTGCGCACCTGCTATATGCGGGACCGGGACCGGCTTTCCGCGGCCAGCGCCGCCTGGGGGGCCAGCAGCTGGCGCTCGGTCTCTTCGATGCGCTCCCGAATGGTCATAGGCTCCATGATGTGCTCCTCTTTCCTTTGGTTTCCACAGAAGTAATACGGCAAAAACCTGCGATTTCCTCTTTTTTCGCAAATTTTTTATGCTTCCTCCGGCCGCAGCTCCGCGCAGACCAGCTCCGGCGGGTTCCAGAGCCGGGGCACGCCGTGGGAGCCGGTAAAGCCGGAGGTGATGAGCATCCGGTCGTTTCCCAGCCGGTGCAGCCCATAGCAGAGCCGCGGGAAAAGGCCCTGCTTCGGGGCATAGAGCCGCCCCAGCACCGGAAGGTCGATGAGCCCGCCGTGGGCGTGGCCGCTGAGGATCAGATCCACCGGCCAGGCCTTCGCCGCTTCCGGCGGGAGAAAGCTCTCCGGCCGGTGGCAAAGCAGCAGCTTCAGCCGGTCTGTTCCGCAATATTCCTTCAGGAAGTCATACGCGCCGGTGTTGTCCTCCGGGGAGAGATTGCGCCAGGCCAGTCGGCTCAGGCCGCCGATGCGCAGCGCCGTCCCGCCCACGGTGATCTCCCGAAAGCTCTGGTCCAGCAAGATCGCGCCCGTCTGCGCCAGCGCCGTCCGCAGCCCCGGGCCGTTGTGGGCGAGATAGTCCTGCTCATGATTACCCAGCGAGAGATACACGGGCATGGCCCCGGCCAGCGCCGCCAGCAGCTTGCAGACCCGCTCCACCGTCTCCGGCGGGCTGTCCCGGGAGATCAGGTCGCCGGGCAGGGCGGCAAAGTCGGCCCGCTGGGCCAGCGCCAGCTCCAGAAGCTGCCGGTTGCCCTCCCCAAAGCTTGCGCCGTGGAGATCGGAGAAAAAAAGGATCCGCACCGGCGTCCGGCAGGCCCGGATGGGGATGCTGTAGCGGACCGCCGTCAGCTCCCTGGCCCACATTTTCTTTCCGTTCAAGGACAGTCCTCCTTAATTATTGTAAATCATAAAGCGGCTCAGAGCCGGTCCATCTCCTGCTGATAGGCCCGGATGATCTCGTCCAGGATCTCCGAATGAGAAAAATCCCGGTTATAAACGATGCGGGTCTCCCGCACCATGCTCAGGTTCTCGATGGGCAGCGCCGCCAGCTTTCCCTTGCGCAGCTCATCCATGCAGGCGCTGCGGGGCAGGATGGAAACGCCCAGATCCTTCCGGATCAGGTCCTTGATGGTGGCGATATTGTCCACCTCCACTGCCACATGAAAGCTCCGGATGGATTCTCCGTTGCGCTCCAGCGCCGATTCAAAGAGCATCCTCGTGGCGGAGGAGGGCAGCCGCAGGATCATCTGCTCCCGCTTCAGCTGGCCCAGCGTCACCGCGCCGCGCCGCGCCAGAGGATTGCCCACCGACATGACGCACACCAGATAATCCGTATCCAGCATCATGGAGGAAAACTGCGGGTCGGTCATGGGGCCCTCCACGATGGCCAGGTCGATCTCGTAATTGCCCAGAGTTTCATAAAGATTTTTTATGGTGTCCGTAGTGATCGTTATGCTCAGACCGCGGTGCTCGCTGCTGCATTTTGCCAAAACGGCGGTGGTGAGATTGCTCTCGGAGGTGTGGGTGATCCCCACCCGCAGGTTCGTGCGCCCGGTCTCCGCGTTTTCCAGCTCCAGATGGAGCTTTTCGTCCAGCGCCTTCAGCCGGCGGGCGTATTTTACCGCGATCTCCCCTTGGGGCGTCAGCCGCAGGCCGGTTTTGCTCCGGACGAACAGCGGAGCGCCCAGCTCCTCCTCCAGCTGCTTGATATGGTGGCTGACGGCGGGCTGCGTCATGGAAAGCGCCTGTGCCGCCCGGGTGAAATTCTGCGCCTCCACCACGGCCAGCAGCGTCTGCATTTTGGTTCCCAGCATAGCTCATCATTCCGTTTCTTTATCATGATCAAAAATAATATGATTTGCTTTTATCCTGCCAACAGCATATCATACGGGCAAGAAAATTGCAAGGCCCCGCGCCTTCCAAAAGAAAGGAAGATCCCCCTTGGAACAGAAGCGTCTGAACCGAAAAGCCCTGTTTGAGACCCTGCCCGTCTGGCAGGCGATCCTGAAGCTGGCCCTGCCCTCCGTGGCAGGGCAGATCATTCTGGTGATCTACAACATGGCGGATGCCTTCTTCGTTGGGCTCACCGGCAGCGACGAAAAGATCACGGCCGTCACGCTCTGTATGCCGGCCTTTCTGGTCCTGTCCGCTCTTGCAAATCTCTTCGGCGTGGGCGGCGCAAGCATGATCGCCCGCGCTCTGGGCGACGGACGCCACAGCCTGGCCCGGCATACTGCGGCATTTTCTCTCACAGGCTGCGCGGTCTGCTCGGCTCTTTATGGGCTGCTGGTCTGGCTATGGAACGGCAGCTTCATCCGGCTTCTGGGCGGAGCAGATCCCGCCGTTTTAGGCTTAGCGCAGGATTATCTTTTTTATACCGTTGTGCTGGGCGGCGCAGCCACGGCGCTGAACACGCTCTTCTCCCACCTGCTGCGGGCGGAGGGCCGGTCGCTGCAAGCCAGCCTCGGCATCGCGCTGGGCGGCGTTCTGAACATCGGGCTGGATCCGCTGCTGATGTTCCGCCTTCTGCCCGCCGGGCAGGAGACCCGGGGCGCGGCCATCGCCACCATGCTTTCCAACCTGATCTCGCTGTTCTATTATGGAACAGTATTGTTTTTGGGACGAAAGCATTCTGGCCTCTCCTTTCGTCCCTGCCGGGCCATGCTGGAGGACAATATCCCCGGAGGTGTGCTGTCCGCCGGCCTACCCGCCTGTCTGATGACGCTGCTGGAAAACCTCTCCTTCGCCGTGCTGGAGCATCTGATGTCGCTGCAGGGGACCGCCGTTCAGGCCGGCGTCGGCGTGGCAAAAAAGGTGAATATGCTGGCCCACTGCATCGTCCGGGGCATGGCCCAGGGCGTTTTGCCCCTGATCGGCTACAGCTATTCCTCCGGCGACCACCGGCGGATGCGGGCGGTGGTGGCGCGTTCCGCCGCCTTTTCCGTGGCAACAGCCAGCCTGTGTACGGCCGTCTGCCTGCTGCTTCCCCGGGCGCTGTGCGCCGTGTTTCTGCGGGGCGGCTCCCCCTCGCTGGACTATGCGGCCCGTTTTCTGCAGATTCTTTCGCTGGGAGCCCCCTTTTCTGCCTGGGCCTATCTCTGTATCTCCTTTTTCCAGGCCGTCGGCCAGGGCCATCGTTCCTTTCTGCTGGCCTGTTGCCGAAAGGGCTTTGTAGACATTCCTCTGATGCTTCTGCTGCGGCTGGCTTCCCCCGTATTTGGGCCCTGCTGGGCGACGCCCATCGCAGACCTTTTTTGCTGCGGATTGGCCGCGTTTTTGTTTTTCCGTTTTCTCCACGGGCTTGCAAAGAAACCCGAGCTATGTTATGCTGAAAATAAGACTTCACATATCGCAGAGGAGACTAAGCAGCATGAAGCCTGATTGGATGTTTTCCGATATCCCCTATACCCGTCCCGATGCCGAGGCCCTTCAGGCCCGCTATGACGACCTGAAGAGCCGGGCCAGAGCCGCTGACTGTCCGGAGGAGCTGCTGCAGGTGGTTCGGGAGCGGGACGCCCTCCAGCAGGAGGTGGCTCTGTGCCAGAGCATCGTCACCATCCGCGCCTTTCACGATGTGACCGACACCTTCTATCAGAAGGAATATCAGGAGACCCTGCCCCGGCTGGAAACGCTGGACAGCCAGTCGCTGGCAACGGCCATTGCGGAAAGTCCCTTTGCCCCGGCGGTGGACGAGGCCTTCGGGCCTCAGCTGCGCGCCCTGCTGACGCTGGAGCACCGGCTCCGCACCGGCGGAAAGGAGCTGCAGGCCCGCATCGCCCAGCTGACGGCCCAATATCAGCAGCTGGCGGCCTCCGCCAAATATTCGGTCCAGGGCAAGATGCTCAGCGGCGGTCAGCTGCGTGCCGCCCTTGCAAGCCCAGACCGGGAACGGCGCAGGGCCGCCTATGAAGCCCAGCAGAAAACCGTTTTGGCGCAGGCAGACGCCATGGAAGCGCTGCTGCGGGAGCTGGTCTGTGCCAGAAATCAGCTGGCCCGGGCCAACGGCTTCGCCTGCTTTGCCGATTACGGCGATCTCAGTCATCAGCGGCTGGGCTATGGCCGGGCGGAGCTGGACGCGTTCTGCCGTCAGGTGCAGACCCATATCGTCCCGCTGTATCTTCAGCTGCAGGAGGAGCAGCGCCGGCGGCTGGGCGTGGAGAAGCTGATGCCCTACGATCGGGCGCTTGTGTTTCCGGAGGGAAACGCCATACCTGTCTCAGCAGAGGAGCTTCCCCGTGCCGCCGACCGGATGTATCACGCGCTGAGCCCGGAGGCCGGGGCGTTTTTCGACGAGATGATCCGCCACGGGCTGCTGGATGTGGAGGGCTCTCCCAACAAGATCGCCGGCATGGGCTTCTGCGATATGTTGGGCGCGCCCTACCGGATGCCCTTTGTCTTCGCCAACTGCGACGGCACCTCCAGCGATGTGACGGTCTACACCCATGAGCTGGGCCACGGGCTGCAGGGCTATCTTTCCATCCGCGCCCAGCCTTCCGCGGATTATGTGGGCCTCGGCCCCGATCTGGCGGAGGTCCATTCCAATACCATGGAGCTTCTTAGCCTGCCCTACGCCCGGGATTTCTTCGGTGACCAAGCCGGCCAGTTCCGGACGGAACACTGCTACGGCTTTGTCAAGGAGCTTTGCGCCTTCTGCTCCATCCACACCTTTGAAACCTGGCTCTATGAGCACCCGGAGGCTTCTCTGGCAGAATGGGCTTCTGAAGCTGACCGAATCGAAAAATCCTTTGGCCGCGCCCTGAACAACGAGCCTTGGCGGCAGCAGGTTCTGGCCGGCTGCGATCTTTTTTCCAATATGGCGCTTTATATGTTTCCCCGTTATGTGGTCAGCTATGCCCTGTCCATCGTCTGCGCCCTACAGCTAAAGGCAGATTATGACGCCGATCCCGCTGAGGGCTGGGCCCGGTATCATGCCCTGTGCGCCTCCGGCGGCAGCAAGCCCTATGCCGAAACGCTGTCCGACGCGGGGCTTCCTCTGCCCTATGCCCCCGGTGCAGTGGAACGAGCCGCAGAGCTTTTGCGCCGCCTGATGGCGGAAGCCCGGGGCTGAGAAACGGGAGCCCTGCCATGAAGACCCTGTATATTTTATTGACCCGCGTCCCCACGGCGGCTTCCCGGGTGATCCGGCTGGCCACCGGCGATGCCTATACCCATGTGGCTCTGGCCTGGGACCCTGCGCTTTCCACGCTGTGTAGCTTTGCCAGGCGCTACTGGCGCTTTCCCATCCCGGCAGGGCTTGTGCAGGAGGATGTGCGGGCCGGCAATTATATCCGCCATGCCCATATTCCCTGTGCCCTGCTGGCGCTTCCCGTCTCTGACCGGGTCTACGACGCCGTCTGCCGCAGAGCGGCGGCCATGCTGGCGGAAAGGCGCCGTTACCGCTACGATTATGCCGGCCTGATCTCCTGCCGGCTTGGCATTCGCCGACAGAAGGCCTACGCCTATTTTTGCTCGCAGTTCGTGGCCGATCTTTTGCAGCAAAGCGGTGCGGTGCGGCTGCCGAAGCCGCCCTCACTTATGCGGCCTCAGGAATTTCTGACGCTGCCGGAGGTGACTTGTCTCTACCGAGGCACCATTGCCGAGCTGAACCACAGGCTGGCCTGCGGCCTTCCCCCCAAGCCGACCCACGCCTGCTGACCTCCAAAGCATCAAAGGATCAAAAAAGCCGCCGGACGCCCCCAGGGGTCCGGCGGTCTGTTTTTTTGCGCTTCAGCAGCGCCACTGGCAGGCATCCATGTCCACACAGCCATTGCGCCGGAAGACTACGCCCTCCTGCAGCAGACGCTGCCGCTGCTCCGGGAAATGGGGCGCCAGCCGCCCGGCGTGGTTGACCACCCGGTGGCAGGGATAGTCGCCGTAAGTCTCTGCCATGCTCAATACTCTGCCCACCAGACGGGCGCTGCGCTCCCGGCCGATGAGCCGGGCGATCTGCCCATAGGATGCCACGCATCCCGCAGGGATCTCCTCCACCAGGGAAAGGATCTCATAGATCAGCCCTTCCTCCAGCCTTACCGTCATGGCGCTCCCCCGTTTCTCCGAAAAAAGCGCGCCCCCGGAACGCTTCCGGAGGCGGCCCGCTTTCTTTTTCTTGCCTGTTTATTTCTTGGCGATGACCTCGATCTCCACCAGGCCGCCCTTGGGCAGGGCCGCCACCTCCACGCAGGAGCGGGCAGGCAGAACATCGCCGTGGATGTATTCCGCATAAATGGCGTTGACCTTGCCGAAGTCGTTCATATCCTGAAGAAAGACCAGCGTCTTGACGATGCTTTCCATGGTCAGGCCGGCCTGGGCCAGAATGGCCTTGACATTTTCCAGCGACTGGCGGGTCTGGGCCTCAATGCCCACTGCCAGCGCACCGGTGGCGGGGTCGATGCCCAGCTGACCGGAGGTATAGACCACATGATCGATCTCCACTGCCTGAGAATAGGGGCCGATGGCGCCGGGCGCCTTTTCCGTATTGATCTTCTTCTGCATAAAAGCTTCCTCCAAATCCCGGCGCAAACGCGCCTTATTTGGCCTTATTATACGGCATTTCTCCCGAAAATTCCAGCCTTTTTCCAAAAAAATCAACGCAGCGAAAGCTCATCCATGGCCTGCTCCAGCGCGCGGCGCGCCGCGGGGCCAAGGGTCGTCAGGGGCATGCGCACGGTCTCCTCCATGCGGCCCATGGCGGCCAGCGCCGCCTTCACGGGGATGGGGTTCACCTCCAGGAAAAGCGCCTGGATCAGCGGCTGCAGCCGCAGCTGGATGGCTCTGGCCTCCGGCAGATCGCCCCGGAAAAAGCTGTCGCACAGGGCGTGGAGCTCCGCCGGGACCACATTCGCCGCCGTGGAGATCACCCCAAGGCCGCCCAGCGCCAGAATGGGGACGATCTGATCGTCGTTGCCGCTGTAGAGGGCAAAATCCTCCGGGCAGAGGGCTCTAGTCCTGAGGATCAGGCCAAAATCGCCGGAGGCTTCCTTGACGCCGTAGATATTGGGATGCTCCGCCAGCGCCGCATAGGTCTCCGCCCGGAAGCTCATGCCCGTCCGGGAGGGGACATTGTAAAGGAGCATGGGCAGCTCCACCCCCTCCGCCAGAAACAGATAATGCCGGAGCAGGCCCTGCTGGGTGGTCTTATTATAATAGGGCGTCACGGTGAGGACAGCGTCGGCGCCCAGTGCTTTTGCCTCCTGCCCCAGCCGCAGGGCGTGGATGGTGTCGTTGCGGCCGGTGCCTGCGATGACGGGGACCCTTCCCGCCGCCCGCTCCACGGCAAGAGACACCACCCGGCTCCATTCCCGGTCGCTGAGGGTGGCGCATTCTCCCGTGGTGGCGCAGACCACCAGCGCGTCTGTCCCGCAGCGGAGCTGCCAGTCGATCAGGGCAAGCAGCGCCGGCTCGTCCAGCTCGCCCTGCCGGTCGAAGGGGGTGACCAGCGCCGTAGCGCTGCCTTTGAAGATCGGTGTTTTCATAGCGAATCCTCCTGTGCATAAGATCAGTTCATCCTATGCACGGCGGCGCGCCGTCATGTCAATCTCGGATGGCTGCGCTCTGCCGCAGGGCGCGGC
>JABLTK010119458.1_pt1 | contig 18556 bp, 29 predicted proteins | sample 7160131 | NCBI WGS metagenome assembly JABLTK01 (sample SAMN14651221, study PRJNA627086) | human gut metagenome | isolation source: feces | host: Homo sapiens
AATTGTCACCATCTCGTGGACTTAAGGACGAACTGCGTGGAAATGGCCTTCCGAGGAGTAATGAATACTCGATCGAATTTCCTTCGAATCCACTTTCTGAATGATGTATTCATTTACTCTGGGAATGAAATGGGATCAGTGTAGGGGACTGGAGTGTGGCTTTAGGTTTAGATGCATTTGGGATATTCGAAATCAGAAGATGATTTCATCGTTGAAGTCTCCAAGAGGAAGTGGAGCCATTCTTGATTGTGCATACTTTCGAGAAAATGGAAAGATGGTTGCCGGAACTAGTGATGGTTCATTATGTCAATGGACATGCCCATAATGACTGTTTGTTAATCCATGTTTCGATTAGCCACTGGATAATGCAAAGTGTCACAAATGAACTTTTGTAACAAACCATATACTTCTTATGCGAATAAGGAAGACATCAGCAAGTTACTCACTTGTTGCAATCTGCTTTCGTAGTTCTTCTACAAATGGTACCAGGTCCATAGATCCACTTCCGACGAAACAAACATCATTTCGCGACAGCCATTATCGGGCGTTTCATAATTCATCCAATTCTCATCTCATCAGAAAAGAACTGAATTACCGTAATGTCTTCTCTTTTATTCACGTTTTTGGCTGTCATTTCTGTGGTTATGGCTGCTACAGCCTCCTGCAATTATGAAGCACAGAAGGGTTTGACGTTCGATCTGAGCCCTCTGATGAACAATCAACAAGATTATTATGTCTACGACCACCTTGGAGTAACTGGAAACAAAACGTAGGAGGCTGGACTGAATTAGGTAATCTTCTTAGTTTTGTGTTTAATATTTGCCGTGATGTGGTCAGTATCCCTAAAGATGGTAATGGAGGTAACAACTGCCAAAGAACGGTACATGATTTGGATAGTGACGGTAATGAGATCCTTGAGAGTCGTCCTGTTCCCGTTTTCCTTGTAGATCAGGATTCGGATGATTGTCGTCGTATGGCTGGTTCTCTGGAAGATGAAGGCAATATCTACTGGTCCCCTTATGGTACTATTCAACAACTTGTGTAATCTAACTAGACTATACTGATAAAGCTGCTGGAGTCTCCCTTCGTTATGATAATGGTGACTATTACTTTTCTGGATGGTTGTATTACGGAACAGTGCTGAGCATCCGTTGTTCGGATCGTACTACTATTCCGACTAGTGCCGATGTCCAGCGTTATGGAATCAGCACATACACTATTTGGTTGGATTCGATTTATGCTTGTCCTGCAGGTATATGATAATGATGGTTATTACATGTAGAGTGTTATCCCAAGAGTGATGGTACCATTTGCAATGGTCATGGTATTTGTATGAATGATGAAAGTGTGGAGGCTACACGATGCTTTTGCAATACTGGTCGAAAGGGTGAGGACTGTTCGAAGAGTGTTGGTCTGTCTATGACTAACTATGTGATGATTGTTGATATTGTGGCTGTTATTGTTGTCGTTATCACCATGTGAGTTTTATAGTGAGTATTTATCGTTAGTATCTACTTGGGTTGCAAGCTGCGAAAGATTAGACTGGATCCTGATGCTGATGTTTCCCTTGATACGAAGTTCAATGAACTTGGATCAATTGCTTACACCCTTTAAGTACGCTGCTTAAGGATTTGTTGCCATTCCTTATTGTATCCTGTTTCTTAAATTCATGAATCGAATTTCCTTTGTCCGAAGTCTTGCTTGTAGTTATCGGACTCTGTCAATGACACCTTTGACACGAATTCGAAGTTTCGCTACAGGTATGATTCTCTTGGAATGGACTTACTTTGTAGAAGCAGAAAATGTGGATGAAAGAATTACGATGACTCCCGATTGTGCAAAAGTGAGAATAGGTTACTATTTTGATATGTAGCATATTCAGAAGATTGCTCAAAAGAAAAGCAAGTCGCTGGATGATGTTCATTTAAGAATCCATGTTCAATCAGGTGGTTGTTCTGGATTACAGTACAAGTTCACCATGGACTATGACAAAGTATATGACTACGACAAGTATGATTATTCTTAATCATTTTTGACAAAAAGAGAATTCGTTGATTCTACAGGTGCTCGAATTGTTGTCGATACTGTTTCCTTCCCATACGTGAAGGGTTGTGTGGTGGATTGGCAAGATGATTTGGTGAGAACGGGATTCACTGTAGCGAAGAATCCTAATGCTGCTGCATCATGTAGCTGTGGTACATCTTTTACTGCTAAATCTGATAGTCGTTACGACTAACTGCGTGTTTTGCTAAGAACAAACAAAGATACCATTCTATCTATCAGTCATGAATACATTCACTTTCCTACTCTTTCTACATCCTCATCAATACGATTATCGGGCATTGTTACATGAATCACCTCTGTTCCCAATTTGGATTTGTTTAGAAACTCGGCGGCAATATGTGCTGAATCAGGTTTAATATAACTACCCTTAATTCCATCTCTTGATCCCACTATGCAACGGCGTCACAAGTTCCCTTTCCATTATCCCATATTACAAGGTGGCGATGCTGCTTTCCAGATTTCGTCACAATTTCGAGAGACCCAATACGTTCTAACCATTCTTCCATATCTTGACGGCGAATTGAATGGGAGAATTCATGAATGTACAAACGATTATTTGGACAGTTTCGTGGACAATCACAAGAACAATTGCCAGTGGTTCTGTATTTAAAATCGGAATGGCTCACTTTTGGCTCTGGGGCACGAATATCCTCTTCTTTCGCATACTGAATGTATTTTGTAGAAACACTTGTAGAAGAAATGGGTTCAAATGTTGCAAAAGCGATATAAGAATCCTTAGGAACAGGTTTAGAGGCAATTATTTCCTCCCTTTCTGAAAGGATCATTTGAGAAGGCGGCCTAGAATACATCCCTGAATAAGCAATAGACTCCTCCATTGCGATACAATAATTGCAGACCATACAGGAGATTCGACTAACATTGTTGAATCGATCACATTTTGGACATTTCCACTCATCATATATGCCGGCTTCATCTTCATATTTACAAAATCCATATACTTGTACCGGGATCTAAGTGAATGAACTCACGCTTTGGTGCACGACAGTAGGAACAATACATAGGATTCAATGTATTGGTCTTTCGACAACTACTACAGATCCATTTTAGTGTAATGTTCTTTTCACGAGAACATTTGCGAACGAACGCCATCTTTATCCGGTCATCTATTGGCGATTTTAATGGAGGCATCGGGACTTGACCAGATGGGAACGGCCTAGGTATCCGTTGTAACGGTAGCACAGGCTGAAACCGTTTCTTGTGATTCATTCAACCACGATGGAAAACTGTGAACAAAAATGTAAAACAAACACGTTACTGCTCCTCACTGTCACTAAACTCCTCCCGATCTTCTTCATACTTCTCCACTTCTCGAATATCTTCCACTAAAGTTCATTCCTCTGTCAGTTTCCTACCCTCAGTTTCATTTACTTCCTTAAATCGCTTCACACGATTTCGATGTTTCCTTGATTTCTTTTGGTCAGGATCGCGCTGTTTTTTCACCAAAATCACATCGGGAATACTGTCAGGCTATTGATTACACTTTCAATCCTTTCACACATCGTATTTATCCAATTCATCACAATTCCACACTGTCGATCGCATATCGTATCCTAACACCAAATCGCCGGCTTGAAGGATGTTTCCGAGATGTGAACGAACAATACAGCTGGAATCAGAGACACCAAAGTCATCAGATCGAATGACCTCAATATCTGCCAACAGATATTTCTGAGAATCATCTTTGTTCTTTCCATATTGCTCATTCACTGGAACTACATCCAATACCGTAAACTCTTTAAGGCCTGATGCGACAAGAAGTGTTGTGAATGGATACTTAGAATACATAAGAGAAGATACAGAAATAACCTAGAATTCAGTATAAGAAGAGTAAGATACCTTAGCAGTAGAAGGATGGATAAATGACAAAGAAGTGCTAATCTTGTTACAAACGACGAGAGGAAGAGAGAGTTGATTTGCACAACCCTTTGGCAGTAATACGAGATCGTCCTTACACACAGGAGAGAGTTCAATGTAGAATTGGTGTTCAAAGTATCCTATATTGCTTTTTAGATCCTGATATTTCAATTTCATACTTCCTTTAACACTAGAATTAACAACAATGAGAACATGCACATGCACATGACTTGCGTCTTGATGTATTCAACGAATTGCTGAGCTTCGATTCGTTTTGCAAAGTAGAAATCCAATCCACCATTCACAATCTACATCACAGGTACAATGCATTCTTACTTGAACTCCAATACTATCTGAATGTCTTCCTGTGTTAACAAGATTCTGTTCAAGCCAGAGAAGTGTCCGTTTATGGTCAACCTAATTCAAAGACAGTGAAAAGGAGTACTTTCTGCCGAATTTTAACAATTGCTTCCCATGTGTTTTCTGTTTCCAGTTTGTAACACTCATCACACAAATGCATCACTTGAATAAAGGTTACACGTGTTTTACCCTAGAATCAATGATGTAAACAACTCATACAATAATGCTGAAACCATTTCGAATTTCCTTCTTCAATTCCAATTCGATAATGATTCGATGACTATGAGGCTCTGTCCAGATGAAATGAGCATCCACCAACTCGTTCTACAGATAAGAGATTGAAATTTAAATGAACTTTATTCAACCCCTTGATCATCTTCAACATGATCCCCAGCTCTTCGACAGATTCCCTTTCCACTTGAACCCAATGTTTCGATGGTGTCAATAACCTACATGATTACAATATGTTAGGATATACCTATTGCATTGTTTGCAATATGTAATTGAGATTTCGGGTTCAATTCCTTCAGCAATATTAGTGTTGTTGATAATACAGTTATTACACATCGAAGCTCCACTTCCGGGAATGTCAACTCCGCACAAACAACACTTTCTATCAATGATCTGAATTCTACAAGGTATATACACTGTACACAGGCGATTATCCGGAACTAGACTCATATAGTAAAGAAAAGAATGAGATACAAAAAAGAATTAGTATTAGGATTCATATTGATCTGTGAGATAGGAACGATAACTGTGTAGATTCATCTCGGCTTGGTTCTTGTTTCGTTGTTCATGAATTGTTTATGATTAGAGTCATTGTTTGGGATGGATACGGAGATGAATGAAGTATGTGAAACAGCACAATTGCAGGGTATGATTGATTGGATGTTTTTAGAATGTCTAGAGTCAGTCCTAATGGACCTGAACATGCAGTTGAATAATTGCTTTACACAACGGGATAAACAGAAACAACGCAATTCCATCCTCCAGATTTGCACTTTGGTAGATAGCGACATAATAACAGATAATCTACTCGCAGAGGCTTGTCAAGAACAATTGAAATCGTTTTCTCATTCTACAGCCTTCTTTGAGTGTTTTCGATTCTTTATCTTCAATAGTGGTATTCAAAAGTTGCTTTCTAAGGTAGATTCTAGACTCTCGTTTCACTGTAGTGCAATTTGTTTCGTCAAGTTTTGACAACATTTGTCATTGACTCTATTTGCTCCTATTCTCCTTCGTCATTTTGTAATGCACGATCAAACAATGATTCTATTAATGAACTTCAAATTCTCCTTTCTATTGTTCATGTATTACTTCGCAACTATTCTTTCTCTCCATCAGAAAAGGAGTATTGTTTTTCGTTCCCTTTTATCTTCAAGTCGCTTAATTGCTATTCTTGAGTTATTCATTCGTTCTTCTACAACATCGTTCCTCATTCCATTCATTTGTTCGTGTTGTTCTCTGGTGATCAAACTTCTCTCGCTCCCTCCACTTGAGTGGTCCTCTGTTCGTTTCACTGATGATGTATTCGATACTTCTATTCGTATTCTAATCACATCTACTCATTCCTTAGTCTATGTACAGATGAAGTCAGTAACATTGAAAGATTCGATTAGTGATGATACAAAAGATGCTGTGAATACTGTGTACCATGACATTCTCATTCATTCTTTCAGTTGTTCTGAACTCGTTCAACACTTCAGTATTCAAATATGGCTTCTGTTAATCCAGCTATTACCTGCTACGATCGCTTGTCTTCAAGAATCCATACTTCAGCAATTCATTACTTCAACCTTGGAAATATCGATTAGTATGAGTACTTTTAATGATCATGACGGCCTTTCTAAACAGTTTTTCATGCTTTTGGTTGAACAGAGTTCAATTCTCCCCCATTGTTCATTTCACGAACTTCTTTCATTTCTCTTGCATTACCAAGGCTTAACTAGCAACATTCCATCATTTATCCTAATTCTACTTAACAAATATTCACTTGAATCTGAAGAATGTCAACACATCTTTATGTTTGGAATCTTTGTCTCAATGTCTTATAGATTCCTTCTTGAACAAGTATATCTAGCTCGTGTGAAGAGTGATTATATTGACTTGTTAAATAAGCTGTTAAAACAATGGAATCCAGTTTTTGTCGACATTTTCTTCTTCTTTTACATTTAGTCAAATGAACCCATTTTGATTGATCTGCCGCAATCTCTCCTCACAGAATCGCAAATCAATGCATTAAAAGGATTTCTTTTTCTCTTTCCACATATCGTGGTAATTTTTGTATTTCATTTGTTTCATGTCTAGAAGAGCTGGATGAAGACAAATCACTATGATTACATTCGATCTCTTATCAACCCTTTTCTCTTACCTTCCAAGTGCTCAATCACAGATTATCTCAATTCTCTCTCTCTCTTCAAACAGCGTCTCTTATTGCATGTATTTACTCTGTTACCTCTCCAACGCCCTGAATTCAAAGAATATGCTGATATCTGGAATGTCATTAGTGCATCCAACATCATTCCATCAACTGAAGGAATCATCCCATTACTATGTCTACGGGGAGTATATGTCAAAGACTCTTCCGAAACACGTTTTCTTGAGGTTTTGGGAAATCCAGGAATTGCTCCGAATTGTGATGGTTTTGAGGAATGTATAGAATGATGCTTATTTTGATTATAAGATAATGAGACCTTAGTCTGTTATCTTCACTCTTGTCACTACATGTCTGGGATTGATTTCGTGTTGAGTCAGTCTCCCTCTGAACATACTATACGGATTCTCGTAACGTTGCTTGATGTCTATGGAGAGTCTCTTCTTCAATTAGTAATCAATCATCATAAAACGGTCATTTTTAGGAATTGACTAAATTAGTTCGGATTTTCATATTTCTGATTCTGGCTCATATTAGTGGAGAAGGAAAGATTCGTGCTCTTGCCGATCAAGCGATTAAAAACTTCCCAATTTGTGTCATTCAAGAATTCCAGAATTCGGCCCTATCTTGTACGGAATTGAACACAGTATATCAAACTATCTTGACTTCAATGCTGACCCCGTCAGATTCGAGTATCACAATGGAGTATTTGGATGAGAATGAATGGTTAGAACTATCAGAATTGTCCTCTGGAGGATGGAATGAATGGATCTCGAGAGTCATGGTGACTCGACTGTGTTATCCAGCAGAACGTATCTTTAAGAGTGGAGTGTGTTTGTGGATACGATTGAGTGAGGCTCACATTGACTGGCGAGTACCTGGAGAGATAAGCAGTGTGTTCAGCGATGAGAGTAATTCTCTATCATTCCTCATACACTTCCTCATTGATCACTGGAATGAAGAGTCCACTCCTCTTGCTGCCTTCCTCTTCCGTCTTTCGTATTCACTCTCATTCTCTTTCATTGTAGATTGGCTATGGAGCATAATATTATTATTCCCGCGGGAATCTGGAAGATTCTACCTCTCATTCTCTGTAAGCATTTTCGCCTTATTGCTGTTACCAGTGGTCAAGGTAGAAATGCACTGGATGTGAATGAAAGCAAAAAAGAGGTAATTCCCGCAGTAATCTCAATAACCTCTGAAACGAGTATGAATGAGCGTTGGTGTCTCTGCAATGAGTATTTGATGAAGGATGAATGAATGAATAGGATTGTGAAAAAGACGGCATTAGCAAGCGGGAATTGCAATGGAGGAGAAGGAATGAGTGAAAATGGTGTAAATCTCCATTGGGAGATTGTGAGAGAGTGTTTGAAGTGTTTAACATTGTACTGTGTACGATATGAGGAGGTGTCAGAAACTGACCAATTGGTCAAATTGCTACTGGAGATTAGTTGGAATACACTTCATCAAGGATTGCTACTGTGTGTAGGAGTTAATGAGATGAATGAGTAATAGTTACAACAATCTCTCATTCAGTTGTTTGTTCATTTGTTTGAACAGAAACATGATAACTCATATTTGCAAACAATGATTCAATCAATTTGTAATTCTTCACGTACTGTCTCTTTACCTATTATCCGACGTTCTGGAGGACTTCCATTCGTTTGTTATGCTCTCATTAGTGCTTTGCAACAAGTGAATTACCCGCGGTTATCAGAGGTTATTGATACAATTGTCAATCATGTTGATGAGGACTCTGAAGACGATATGCATATTGTTCATGACCTGAATATTGTTAAAGTCCTTATCTCATCTCCGGATTTCACACATCTGTTACATCATCACTATTTGATGTTACTAAGACGATGCCTGGTTTATCTGGATTATTCTAAGTATACTATTGAATCATTTTCTGATCACATAGTTGGAATGTGAAGTCAGCTGCATCACAAGTACTAGCAACGGTAACAAAACGTATTTTTAGAGCAAGACGAACAAGTGGAGAGAATGAATGTGCGAATCGCGTAAGCGATTTGGCAGTGAAAATGGAATTCCCTGCTTTGGAGGACATGTTGTTTTCTATTTTGTCCAATGCAAATGAATCGAATCAACGTGGTGTATTTGCAGTAGGAAGAGAGATTCGTCTAGGATGTAGACTCTCTTAATCTATGAACGTGTGATCTGTCGTCATCAATACGAGAATCGAAAAATGCTGGATATTCTCTTCCCATTCGTGTTCCATAAGCACTACTTGGTGAGACAAGCGGCTTGTAGAGCGATTCCCGCGGTTCTCCCACTATCTCAGATTCGTCTTCATTTAGGTATATTACAACAGGAATTATTGGAGAATCATTCGTTTAACACTGTTTGTGGTTTGTTGGAATTGGTAAGATTGGAAATGGAATTGTGAGATAGATTGAGGTATATATTCGTGTTTTGGTAAGTGGAAACAGTCAAAAAGATGCTGAATTATGTATTCGAGTAGCAATTCCCATTTGTGAGATGTATGCCAATTCGGCTATTGAAATGGTATTACTATGGTTCTGAATTCAATGGATAGATTTCTCTTCATGCACTTCAGATTCTTGAAATCGCCGTCCATCGAGAAACAATTGAAGAGAACATTTCATTGTCTTCTAAAGTCCAACTCATTCCTTCTCCACTGAATGAGAAGCTAATTGAGGTCTATGAGCAAGTCTTGCTGCCGCTCTCGTCCAAGCACTCTACTTGTGTTCAACGGGCAATAAAAGCAATTTCTTTGCATACTAGTTTGGATACAGCGCATTTGATTCATTGAAGTGTTTGTTATGATGTCGTTTGTTGCTAGAGCTGCACCGACACTCTTCAGAAGAGTTTCCGCTCCTGTATTCACGAGAAGGTTTGGAGGTACGTAATCCAGAACACTTGATCATTATAGTTGAGTTCTCCATCCATTCTGTTGCAGATGATGATACTATGGAGGTAGAAGCAGAAAAAGGAAGTACTATTCTCGATGTATGTCAGGAAAACGGTGTTGAGATTACTGGTATTTGCAATTCTATTATCTCATATCAAGCTGTCTGTTCAGGAGGTGGTAGCTGTGGTAGTTGTCATGTCATTCTGCCCAAGGATCTCTTTGATGCAGTAGAACCCCCAAACGATCTTGAAAAGGATCTGCTAACTAATGTTGTATTTGGGGTGAAGCCAACGTGATTCCTATGAAATGTCTCTGAAGTGTAGTTCTCGTCTTGCATGCAGACTTAAGATTGATGAAAAGTACGCAGGCAAGATTGTCGAAGTACCAATGCCACTGTAATGGGATTTTAAGTTGTTTTTTGTTTGGCAAACGATCATATAATCCATTTAGCAGTGCTATAATGAAATCCTTAGTAATCTCCTCAACATGGCAAAGTATTGATGTATAGTAGATAGTTATTATTATATTTCTCCTGATTCCACGTGAAAACATTTCATCAGAACGTTGATTCTTTCTCACAATACACCGCGGGGATCATCCAGTATAGAAACTTCTTAAAGAAAGAACTGATGATACCCAGTTTTGGGTGGAGTACGGTAGGGACAGAGCAGAATGACCCCGATACAGTCAATAACCTCCTGTTTGGACATATCGAAGCAACACCTAGTTATGTGGATATATTTAATGACCAAATGGATGATTCATCATCCTTTGGATTATTGGGAAATTCAAAATCCGATGATAATGGTATGTTCGCTTTGGAAAATCATTTACCCTTAAATGAAAGTATTCAAATCCCGGAAGCAAACTGTAGGTAATTCTTTAATGGAATAATGGAATAGCCTTCGCTATGGACCAATCTCCAGTAGAAGAGATGATGAAATCGGATGGCAACAGTTTAAGTTCAGAGTAGCTGCTTTTGTGTTCATTTATACATAGAATATTGGGTGCTGATTCTATTCCTCAACAACCCCTATATCAGCCAGTATTGAACATCGACATGCCTCTCCCTGCATTGCAAATTCCGGTTCGTGCCCCTGTGAGATCCAATCCGACCTCTAGAAAGCAAAGTATTTTTGTATCGTAGAGTACAATATAGTCCATAATTCATCGGAAAAGAGACGTGTGGAGAGGATGAATCAGAAGATCGATGAGTTGTACCATATTATCACGGTAAGGTTTCATATTTGCTTCGAATTGTAGTCTACAGGCACAATCATAAACAAAAGCAAAATCAACGTTCTTATGGAAACGGTGAAATACATTCGCCATTTACAGAGTCAGATCCGCAATCTTCGGGAGCAAACTAAAATGGCAGAAGAGAAGGCAAATCGCCGAATGGATCAGATGAACGAAATTGTGCAGAGCCAGAAGATTAATTATCATGTTCTGTTTTTGCAATCACCTGTTCCAATGGCTATTTTGAGTACAGATGGCCAGTTTGTAGATGCCAACAGCCAATTCTGCTGGTATAGGTATTTTGATGTGCTCATATGTAGTCTAACACGGTCTACATTGGATACACTAAAAACGATGACATTATTTCGATTCACCCATCCTGATGATTTACCTTGTGCTTTTGGGTACTTGCTGGAATTAATACTGACACATAGAAGTTACTCATATATGCTTCACAGCAAGTTGGAATCTCCTTCTCAATGCATCATTCGTCATTGTGTGATTGGAGGGAGTATCCAACCTGTGTATTTTTCTCTCACATTGATCCGTGATAAGCATCATGCCGCTTGCGGATTTGTTTGCACAATTCTTCCAGTGCTTTCGTGTGATTGTACAGGCAATTGCAATTCCAGGTAGGAATGAGAGATTGGAGTGATTATTTTAGTCGGCAGTGTTCAGGACAGCTGAAGAGTCCTCAAGGCAATTACTACCTGATTTGTAATCCGCCAGAAACAATTCCTTGTTGTTCTCGATTGATCGGAGCAATTTCAGGTGAAGGAGAATGTGGTAATGGTTGCTGAGTCTTTGTTCTCTTTGTTTGATACCTTTGTTACACCGCGGGCTTTTTACCTCCAATTAGGTTCAGTAGAATTGGGTTGGATTTTGCAGAATTCAAAGATATGAAGGTAAAAACCATTGAAATTGCATGGCATCGACGACCAGAAGCAAACCACAACGATCCTGTCCTTTCGGTAGACTTTCTTGATGATTCTATCTTTGCAACGGGTGGTGGGGATCATGAAGTAAAAGTACAAAGTTGGTGGATGGTTTCAAAAGATAGATTTGGAGATTGAACACAACCGGGGAAGAAGCCGTTGTTGAATATTGTTATTCGTTAAAAGGACATCAGCAATCGGTTAATGTCGTTCGTTTCTCGCCTGACAGTAGATTTGCATGGATAGTTGTCATTGATAGAAAAGTTGCTTGCATCGGCAGGAGATGGTTATGGAAGCGAATATTATTAATATGTAGATGGATGTATTATCATTTGGGGTTTGCGTGAAAAGGTGTGTTCAAACTGGAGTGAAATCACAAAGGATAACTGTTATTGGAAGAAGAATATCCGGTCAAATTGATGTATCGAAATCACTTCTAGGGGTCATGCAATGGATATTTATGATATCAGTTGGTGTCCAAATAGTCAATTCCTTGTTAGTAGTGGTACAGACTCGAATATCATTATCTGGGGAATTGATGGTACTCAGTACACTCGTATCCATGATCATACTGGATACATCCAGGGAGTCGACTGGTCTCAAGATGACATGAATATTATTAGTGTTGCCAATGATCGTACTGCTCGTATCTATAACTATACCAAATTCCCCGTGAACACCAAGTTGCAGGTGGATGATTGGAATTCAATTCGACCATTTCGTGAGGATTTTCGGATTAGCAAGAATCTTGTGAACAATCGACCTTGTACGTATTGAATGAGCTGGTGATTTATAGTAAATTGCAAAGCTGTGTTGAAACGAATGCTCTTCTCTTATACTTCGGAATCGTCTGATGTACAAGATCCCCAGGCCATGGAGAATTCAGAATCTGGGGAAGCTGCGATGGATGTAGAGGATGACTTTACTGCTGTTATTAGTACCTCTGATACACCAATAGTTGAGAAACCGAAGAAAGAAGAGAAAGGAGGTACCCGCGGTTTTTTCATGTATTTGGGGGATACAGTTCCTTCATTTTATCGTCGTCCTCATTCGTCTTCCGATGGTGTATTGACTGTGATTCCTTGTGGTAAGAATGATAGTGAGATGATCATGTATAGGAGTATACTTACAATCAGAAGGTTCAATACCTCGTAATTGCTCATATATGTATTTGAATGGTGTTTGGGAGAAGTGCTTGTAAGTGATTTGTATGATCTGTAGACCAATCGCTTGTTATCCGGTGTTAAGTTTTCCAACGGTTGTGACTCGTTTTTCAAATACTCTTTATAAGCGAAAGGAAGATCAGAATGTGATGTCATTGATTGGCTTACCGTACGAATGGAGAGTTGATATCAGATAGGTATTATCATGTATTTGCAGTAACGACAACAGAAGAAGTATTTGTATATTCGACTCAATCAACCACTCCATTGTTCTACATATCGAATATTCACTATGCTCAGATCTGTGATTTTGCATGGTTGGACTAAAGAGATGAAGTGAGGTTTAGGAATGCTTCAGGCAACTGTGCTTTTACGGTGTCATCGGATGGATATTGTACATTAATTCAATTTGAGGAAGGAGAGTTAGGGGAGAAACTGTAATCTTGAATGTTTGTTGAGATGAAACACATTATTCCACGAATACGGGATTGAATCATGCAAGACTCTTCCGATGAGGACCTTGAAGTTGTTTATGATGAAGACTATGATCCACAACGAGAGGAAGAGTTAAAACAGCAATTAGCCACAAAACAAGGATCTCTATCGGGGTATTGGGCACGTATGCTTTTCTATTTGAATACTATGCATAGAATGCTTCAATCAAAATGCTGGTAAGTATTGGCATGAGTTTTATAAACGAAATGGAAATCGCTTTTTCAAAGATCGGCATTATCTCGATATTGTATTTGATGAACTAAATGTATTGGAGAAAGATGGAGTAGGAATCTGAGATTATTATTCATTTTAGAAGCAACAGTTGTCTCTACTCGAAGTTGGTTGTGGAGTTGGAAATGCCTTTTTCCCGTTATGTGAGAAATACCCTTCACTCCAACTTTATGGTTGTGATTTTGCCAAATCTGCAGTTGAAATAATTCGTGTAAGAGATTCATCTGTGTTTGATCTAGAATCGTGCTGAATTTGACAAATCCCGAATGACAGTATGGCAAGCAGATTTAGTGAAAGATGATATTTCTCATGAAGTTCCTGAAGAAGGATGTGATGTATTATTGATCATGTTTGTCTTGTCAGCCGTCAATCCCAAGAACATGGATGCGTTTTTGGATCATGCTTTGCAAGTGAGTGTTTCTGAGTCATGATCATGTAGGGACTCAAGAAAGGTGGTGTATTACTGTTTCGCGATTATGGACGTTACGACATGGCGCAAATCCGATTCAAGCCCAATCGAAAGATCGAAGATAATTGGTATGCCCGTCAAGATGGAACATTGGCGTATTTCTTTGATTTAGATGAAGTGGATGACTTGTTTCAGCGTCATGGTTTGAAGAAACGAAAGAATACAGCCATTCGTCGTTGTATTCGGAACCGAAAGACAAACTGTGAGATGCATCGTGTGTGGATCCAGTCAATTTACGAAAAGATGTTAATTATTTGTTAAAGAAACAACCTCTTTGGAGTCTAAACACATACAATAAGATAGAGTAAATAATTGGATGACAAATACTACTGAGTCTTCGGACGACACTTCTCGCACTGCTTCTTACAATACTGATAGGTCTTCTTACTCCAATCCACAACCTTTCCCCAACCCATTGCAGATTTCTCCTTCACCACTTTCCAACCATTGCTGGAGTGTCTTTTCACAGCTGTCCAGCATGCACCGGATTTGGTTTTGAATGAGCTCCAGCATCCACCTGATCCAGTCTTGAGAGAGCCCCAACATCCTTTCGACTTCGTTTTGACAGAGACCCAGCAGACCTTGGACTTCTCCTTCACGTCAACCCAGGAGCGACTCGAATTCAATGCAGAGTTATCGAGTATTTGACTAGCAGAAGTAGTAATCAGTGCAAAGCGAAGATATTTCCCATTCTGCCGAACGAGTTCAAACAGATTCGAACGACCTTCCAATCAATTTACCAATAAGTTCTTACAATCAGAGGTCAATACAGATACATATCTAAATGGATGCCAACCTAACGAAATTGTGGATAATTTTGGAAGATCTAAGAATCATGTGATAATTGGAATTCCAACTCTCTAGTCGAATTGTTCCGATACATTGGAATGCATGGTTTCCTCCTATGAGTGTGGTTAGTGATGGAAGATCTAAAGATTGATCATCAAGGCCTAGTTGACTACTTTTCAGAACGAGATGATTCTGGAAGGTGAATGGTTTTTCTCCAACTAATCGATGATCTTCGTCTCCTCGAAGAGCATAGTCACTCAGCTGTAATGTCTCCAATTTAGGTAGATCTGAGTAAGAAGAAGGACATATTACTACTCTCAAAGATGGCAAAATGGCAGAAACAAAAAGCTGAAACTTGAAGTGTAACCTTCCGAAGAGAAGGAAGATCTAAGAATGAAGCAAATTGAATGATTCTCACTCTTCAAATTTAGAGAACGAGCAAAGCAGAAGCACCACCAACCCATCGTAATAGATTCAAGAGATGGGAGATTATTCAGTTCAAAGGTAGCATAGTCAGAGAATGAGTAATCTCCGAATGAGATTGATTTCAGTTTAGGACAATTGGAGATTCGGCAGATTCTATTACTACGAACATCCGAATTCTCCTCATCTCTACTCAATGTGAAACTCTTTGAACCAATATGAACACTTTCTAATTCCGTCATATCAGTAATTTCAAAGGTTGAACAATGAGCATAACATGAATCACCAATCTCAATACGACGAATTCCATTCATTGTTGCTGAGGTGACCTCCTTATAAGAGGGAGTATTAAAGGAATAATCACTCACTTTCAACAGTTCACCTGGCAAACAACCTTGATCCCAAGTTCCACTTTTTACCACGTTTCCATTTTCATCCACCACACGTCCTTCTCCATGTCTTGATCCGTCTTTCCATTCTCCAATATACAATGGAAGACCTTCGTGATATTCAGTGCCATAACCATTTCGAAGACCATTATCGAAATGGCCAACATATAAGGCTGTCTCACCATCTTCCTGATATTCAGTACCTTCATCTTTCCTAAAATACCCAGTTTTCATGTCACCTCCATAACCACCTTCATAATGTCGTATTCCGTGTTCATCATATTCAATCATAATATCTCCTTTCAATTCAATAAGGATTCGCTGCAATTCATTCGCATGATATTCACATATACGCGAGACATGACCATTCTCAAACTCATAACATCTTCCTTCTTTCTCCACATTCAGTGCATCGTATTGAGAAACGCTTACAAGTACTTTCCTTTCATCAATTTCCTGGTAATAACCTGGCATCTCTTCCATGTGAGGATGGACAAAGAATCCATGGATCATATCACCGACAAAAGGGCCATCGTATATAATACAACCAGAAGCATTATAGACAATCATATTGTTATCATGAAATTCATGAACAGGCTTCTCCTCGCCGTTCACATAAAAGTACTCCTTTACCAGTTGATTGTTAGTAAAGGTATAACACTTACCATTTTTGTATTTCAGTTTTTCATCGTATTGCGAGATAGATAAAAGTTCTCCAGAGACTTTTATCTCATCGTAGAAACCAGGAATGGTTTCACTCTTCTGGAGAGTCGAGTAACGCTCTCCATTACGATAAAAACCCAGCCAGATTTGTTTCTGGTAATCATCAAACTCCTGAAAAGTTCCAAATTCCACACCTTGACGCAATTCACCTTTCATGATGACATTGCCAAATCTGTTAGTTTTAGTTACCTCTCCTTCAGGTTCTCCGTTAACATACTTCAATCTCATATACAGTGTATTGTTTGGTCTAAGGATTGTTGCTAGTCCCTCCCGCTTCCCGTCCTTCATCAGCACCTTCATCTTATATCCCTCGAACTTTCCATTAAACTGAACTACAACCTCTCTGTTAGAAGTATTACCCGGAGTGACAGGATCAATACTACTGACATCAAATTCATGCAGAAATCCTCGCGTCTCTGTTGAGTCAACAAATAAGGATACATTGGCCAGAAGCTCAGCCATAGTTAATTATGGAATTTGTTTGTCCCTTATTGTCTGGTTAATTAAATATGTCCCCTTATTTGTGACCCAATTGTCACCTATATGCCTGAAACTCCTGTATTTGTCAATACACTGATTCAGAATGGGGTCTTAACGTCTATATCTTCTCAAACTGGGTCAGTCCTTAATGAGTCACAGTGATAGTCTAGAAGAATGGAGGAATATACGAAATTGGAAGTAGATGAAATAAGGAGTTGGATAGTTCTTAATGGAAATGGACTGTGAAGAGAGAAGCAACTCATAGTCTTGAGAAGAAATTGGATTCAAAGAAGATAAACGAAGTTAAAAAACAACAATTCTATTAGTTTACATCAAATTAGTGGTTGTAGGAAAGAAGCAGAGTAGGTCTTAAACAAATACTATAAACTTCACCATTTAACAAAGCTTCTTGTTCTTTCTTTTCCTTTCTTCTTGTTAAGATATGGAAATAGATGAACATCAACAAACCCAGAAGACCTCCAGGTACAGACATCCAATAAGCATATTGAGGTCCATAACGCTCATTCATTACTCCCAATCCATATTGAATAACCATTCCAACCAAAGACTGAAGAGGCAATAAACAAGCCACAGGAATTGAAGATTCCTTTCCCCAATAATGTGTGCAAGCAATTACACATGTAGGCCAGAATAAGGAAACAAAGAATCCTAAGAAAGGAAGAATGTAGATTCCCGTTTTGCCTGCTAAGAAACCAATCACATAGATGAGAGTACCAATTGGAATGATGATATATTCCATTTTGAATGGTCCTACTCGATCTGTGATGAAACCACCAACGAATCTAGCTAGCATAAAGCAGAAGTAGAAGCGAGAATTGAGAGCAGCTCCATCTTCATCTGTTAGATGAAGAACATCTTTCACATACATTGTACCCCAACTCAAAGTACCACGTTCTGCTGTAGCCATGAAGTTTAACATGATAGCACAATACCAAATGAGAGGAGAACGCAAACAAGACCAAACGCTGACAGAGCTGTTTGGTTTTGTTTGAGGACGACGAATTGCGAAAGGAACGCAAAGAACATAGAGACCAATTAAAGCAATTGGAATACACATGAGAAGAGTAACAGCATGATAAGAATATTCTGGTTTCAATTGATACAACCACCCTGATAGCAAAGGACCAAGGAATGCACCCAGACCATACATTCCAGACATAACACAATAGAGGCCAGCAGGATTCTTTGTGAAGAGAATGACAGCAAGAGCAGAAGGACCATCATCTAATGCTCCAACTAAACTCGTTCCAAGGAATTGAGTGATCATAATTAACCAGAATTTGTCAGTGAAAGCAGTACCAACACAACCCAAAATGGAAATCACGAAAGAGAGAACAAATGGAATCTTGAATCCAACATATTGAATCATAATTGCAGTTAAACAGGCCCAAATGAGATATGAGAATTGACCCATACTTTCGAGGGCTCCATACTCTACATATGTTAGATTCAGATCTGTTTTCATGAGAGGATACGTTACAGACCTCATCGTGTCTGCAAGTCCATTAGCTATCACACACAAAAAAAGAGTAATCGTGAGAAGCCAGAAGGCAGTCTTCGATATAGTGTTCTCTTCTGAAGGGACAGCTACTTTAGTTTCAGTGTTGTTATTACTGGACTCGACAGG
>JABLTK010084413.1_pt1 | contig 18551 bp, 10 predicted proteins | sample 7160131 | NCBI WGS metagenome assembly JABLTK01 (sample SAMN14651221, study PRJNA627086) | human gut metagenome | isolation source: feces | host: Homo sapiens
ATCGACATGCTCCGGGACCGCTACGGCATCAAGGCCGATGGCCTCGAGAAGCCCGAGAAGTGGGGCGAGGGGCTTGTTTGGGAGGAATTGCACCACAAAACGAGGTACCCGTATTCCGTCGACTGAATAAAGCCTCCAGACACACTTTTTGTCCTATAAGCCCCATATCGTACAAGCTCAAAGCTGGTGCTACGAGCAATTACAACATCATTGGTGAACACCTCGGCACCCTTGAGGTAACGAAACAGTCCATCGTGCCCGACCCCAAGAATCCCGAGAGCTACACGGGTGTCACTATGAGCAATCCTTTCGACTTCGTTTATAACGGCGAGGAGCATAAGTGGACCCCCGAGGTCAAAGACGCCAAGGGCAACGTATTGGTCGAGGGTACCGATTACACGGTTTCCTACGACACGGATAACTTCACTGATGCGAAGACCATCAAGGTGACTATTGCCGGCATCGGCAACTACACCGGCATCGCCACCAAGACCTACAAGATTACGCCTGCTCCGCTCAAGGTCATTGCCGACAGCGCTTCCAAGCCTTATGACGGCAAGCCGCTCACCGCAGGCGGCGTTATCGAGGGCCTTGTGAACGGCGAGACCGCTGCCTTCACCACCACGGGATCCCAGACCGAGGTCGGCTCCAGCACCAACACCTATGCCATCAACTGGACTGGCGCGGCCAAGCAGGGCAACTACACCATCTCCGAGAACCTCGGCACCCTTACGGTGACCGAGACCACCGACGAAATCATTGCCACTCCCGGCAACTACAACGGAACCTATGACGGCCAGGCTCACGGTGTCGACGTGACCGTTACCGGCCTGCCCGAGGGCTATTCCGTTAAGACTGCTGCCTCTTATGCGACGGCTACCGACGTAACTGACGGCGTGGTTGCCAACGTCGATGAGCTTGTGATTGTCAACGCGCAGGGCGAAGATGTGACCGCAAACCTCAAGATTACCAAGGGTATTGGCACTATCAAGATCACGCCCGCAACGCTTAAGGTGACCACCTATGGCGCAAAGGCCGAGTACAACGGCAATGCCCTGACCGCCGACGGCGAGGTTACGGGCTTTGTGAACAACGAGGCAGCTGCCTTCACCACCACGGGCTCCCAGACCGAGGTCGGCTCCAGCACCAACACCTATGCTATCGATTGGAGCGACACTGCCAAACAGTCTAACTACACGGTTGAGGAACACCTGGGCACCCTTGAGGTCACCAAGAATATGGCCGCGATTATGGTGATTTCGCAGGGCGCATCCAAGCCCTACGACGGCACTGCGCTTACCAGCGCTGGTGTGACTACCTACGGCCTGCCGGCGGGCTATACGCTTACGGCCACGACAAAGGGTTCCGTCACGAACGTGGGCGGCGCTACTGCCGAGGTCGATACCTACAGCATTAAGAATGCCGCGGGCGAAGATGTTACCGACCAGTTTGGCAACGTCTTCACTGGCAAGGCTACGCTGCAGGTGACCAAGCGCCCCGTGACGGTTGCTTCCGCTTCCGCATCTAAGGTCTATGACGGCATAGCGCTTACGAAGCATGAGGCCAGCGTGTCCGATGGTTCGCTTGCGACGGGCGAAAGCTTCTCGTACGACTTCAGTGGCGAGCAGACCACTGTGGGTAGCACGTCGAACGCCTACGCCATCAAGGCCGGTGCGAATACCGACCTCGACAACTATGAAATTACGAAGGCGAACGGAACTCTTACCGTTACGGCGCAGTCTATTAACCCCACCGACCCGACTCCCGGTGCCTACACGGGCGTTGAGGTCGATTCGCCGAGCGACGTCACCTACGATGCCAACGAGCACAAGTGGGTGCCGACCGTTATCGACAAAGATAAAAACAAGCTCATTGAGGGTGCCGACTACGACGTGACCTACAGTACCGACGACTTCACCAACGTCACCGGTTCCATTAAGGTAACCATTGTCGGCAAGGGCAACTACACCGGCACCGTGACCCGCACCTACCAGATCAAGCCTGCTTCTGTTGTCCTGAGCTCCAACAGCCATGAGTTCACCTACACCGGCGAGCCCCAGGGCGATGCCGCGGTGAACGTCACGGGCGCGGCCGAGCTCTTCCAGAGCCAGGTCAACGACCTTAAGGCAACTGGCTCCGTGACGACCGTCGCGGATGGCACCGTCGACAACCTGATTTCCTACGCTTGGAAAGATGGCTTCACTGCCAGCAACTACAACATTGCGACCGAGCTTGGTAAGCTCTCCATCAAGGCAAAGAGCATCATGCCTACCGACGATAATGGCATGAGCGTTAGCAGCCCGAGCGACGTCACCTACAACGGCGCCGACCAAACCTGGACGCCCGTCGTGAAAGACGGCGATAAGGAGCTCTCCGCTGACGATTACGCAGTGAGCTACAGTACCGAGGATCGTACTAATGTCACCGGAGTTATTACCGTGACCATCGTTGGCAAGGGTAACTACACGGGCGCGATTGAAAAGAACTACCAGGTCCTGCCCAAGGGCTACAGCGTTACCACCGCAACCGGCTCCAAGGTTTATGACGGCAAGCCGCTCAAGGGCGCCGAGCTTGAGGGCAACGCGGTCGACGGTCTGGTGAACAGCAGCGATGCTACCTTCGCCGTGACCGGCTCTCAGACCGAGGTCGGCGGCGACGCAAAGAACAACACCTACGAGCTCACGTTCTCAAGCGAGCAGATGGCTAAGAACTACACGCTTGCCAGCGAGCAGCTCGGCACGCTCACCGTTACCGAGAACGCCGACGAAATCGTGGTCACCACCACGGGTGGCGAGTTCACCTACAGCGGCCAGGCGCATGGCGCCACTGTCTCGGTGAGCGAGCTCCCCGAGGGCTACACGCTTGAGAAGGCTGAGTCGAGCGCGACGGCTACCGATGTCACGACCGACGACGTGATTGCCGACGCCGATACCCTGGTCATTAAAAACGCCCAGGGCGAAGACGTGACCAATAAGCTCAATATCAAGAAGATCCCCGGCACCATCAAAGTGACGCCTGCGACACTCACGGTGACTACGTACGGTGCGGAGGCTGAGTACAACGGCAACGCGCTTACCGCCGATGGCACCATTGAAGGCTTCGTGAACAATGAAACCGCGACCTTCGCCACCACGGGCTCGCAGACCTATGTGGGCGAAAGCGATAACACTTACAGCATCGCGTGGGATGGTACTGCTAAGGAAGGCAACTACACCGTTGCACCCTTCATCGGCAAGCTCAAGGTGACCGACGATATCGACAACAGCAAGGTCATCAATAAGAGCCACGAGAGCGGTACCTATGACCTTGGCGCCACGGTGAACTTCGCTATTACGGCGAAGAACGTCTACGATACGCCGCAGACCATGACCATCTCGGAAATTGAGGGCGTCACGCTCGACCAGAGCGTGTTTAAGAACGTCGCCCCCGGAGCATCGATCGAGGCGCATGCGACTTACACCATCACTGAGGCCGACCTGCTGGCTGGCACGTTCGTGAATACCGCGACTGTCACGTTCGGCAACGGCAAGAGCTACAAGAATACCGACGAGGTTGACGTTGCTAAGCTCAACGCGCACCTGAGCGTCGTAAAAGCGACCACGAGCACGCCCGCCAACGGCAGCGCGTACCAGCTGGGCGAGACAATCGAATACGCCGTTACGGTGACCAACGACGGCAACCTTACTGCGAACGACGTTGCGGTAAGCGACGAGCTTGCTGGCGTTCAGCTTGCTGAGGGCCAGAACGCCAATGTTGGGACACTGGCTCCGGGCGCATCTGCCACAGTGAACTTTGTGTACACGGTGACCGAGGCAGACGTGCTTGCTGGTAACGTGCGCAACAACGCTACCGCAACGGGCACCCCCAACGGCGGCGGTACGCTCGACGTCACGCCTGGCACTATCACCGACCCCACGGGTCCTGCGGCGGGCCACATCACCGTGGTTAAAACCACCACGAGCACGCCTGAAAACGGCAAGGCCTACCAGCTCGGTGAAAAGATCGTTTACAGCATCCATGTTGTGAACGACGGTAACCTCACTGCTAGCAACGTAAAGGTTTCCGACGCCAACGCGGACAACTTCGGCGAGAAGGTTATCGAGAGCCTGGCGCCCGGCGCGTCTGAAGACTTCGAGGCAACCCATACGGTGACCGAGGCCGATGTGCTCGCGGGCACGGTGACCAACGTTGCCACGGCGAAGGGCACCTCGCCCGACCCGAATGCTCCCGAAGTTCCCGTGACCCCGGGCACGAAAGACGAACCCACCGATACGCCGAACGCGCACATCACGATCGTCAAGCATGCCGAGCAGAATGGCTCGGGCGAGGCTGGTGCCTTCAAGCTCGGCGAGACAATCGAATACGCCATCACGGTTACCAACACGGGCAACCTCACGGCGACCGACGTGAAGGTTTCCGACGCCAACGCCGACAACTTCGGCGAGAAGACCATCGAGAGCCTGGCACCCGGCGCGTCCGAAACGTTCACCGCCTCTCATACGGTGACCGAGGCCGATGTGCTTGCGGGCAAGGTGAATAATGTGGCCACGGCGAAGGGCACCTCGCCCGACCCGACCGCTCCCGAAGTTCCCGTGACGCCTGGCGAAGATACGAAGATCGTCGATCCCGTGAACACGACGCTTACGGTGGCCAAGCAAGCAGCCGCACCCGCCAATGGCGAGGCCTACCAGCTGGGCGAAGAGGTTGCCTATACGATTAGCGTGACCAACAGCGGCAACGTCGCGTACAGCAACGTGAAGGTCTCCGATGCTCAAACTGGCCTGAACGAGGTTATTGGCACGCTGGCCGTGGGCGAGACGAAGACGTACAAAGCGAAGCATGTTATTACCGAACAAGACATCGTTGCCGGTGTGTATGTGAACACCGCTACGGCAAAGGCCGACCCGTTTGTCGACGGCAATGGCACGTCGCATACGCCTCAGGGCGAAGCGACTGAAACCATTGGTGCTAACACCGACAAGCCTCTCGTCCCCGGCAGCGCGAACCTTGCGGTTGAAAAGGTCGTCACCAATGAGGGCACGGGCGAATCCGGTGCCTTCAAGTTGGGCGATACCATCGAATAGAAGATTACCGTGACCAACAACGGCACCCTCACCGCCAAGGGCTTCAAGGTTATCGATAACAACGCCGATGACTTCGAGCCCGTTACTATTGACGAGCTTGCCCCCGGCGCTACGACCGATGCCATTTCCGCGAAGCATGTGGTGACGAGCGATGACATTCTGGCGGGCAGCGTGTTCAACGTTGCCACCACTGCTGGCGGCACCACGCCCGACCCGAAGGTCGACCCTGAGCCTACGCCTGGCGAAAACGACCAGCCGGTCGATGCGGTGAACGCCACGCTGAACGTTGAAAAGACCGCTGCAGCTTCCGCGAGTGGCTCTTACAAGCTCGGCGAGGGAGTTGTCTACACTATCAAGGTGACCAACACCGGCAACGTTCCCTACGAGAACGTGAAGGTCACAGACGGGCAGACTGGCCTGAACGAGACCATCGATATGCTGGCCGTGGGCGAGACGCGCACCTTCACCACCACGCATGTGGTTGATGGAGCCGACATCATCGCTGGTTCCTATACCAATGTGGCAACCGCGACTGCCGACCCGATTCGCGACCCGAAGACGGGCGCCGACGTTACGCCGCAGGGCTCCGATGACGAGACCATCGGCGCGAACACCGACAGGCCCATCGAGCCTTCAAACCCGGCGCTGCGCATTACTAAGACGAGCGACGTCGCTGCAGGCACGCTGCTCAAGGAAGGCGATGCGGTTGTCTATACGGTAACGGTCGAGAACACGGGCAACCTCACGCTCACCAACGTGAAGGCGACCGATAACCTGGCTGGCGCCACGCTTGCCCCGGGCCAGAGTGACACGCGTGCCGAGCTTGCTCCCGGCGAGCAATTCAGCGTGAACTACGTGTACGAGGTCACCCAGGCCGACGTGGTTGCGGGCAGCGTGCATAACGAGGCCACGGCTTCTGGCGTGTCGCCCGACCCGAACAAGCCGGTTGATCCCGGTGCGCCCGGCACCAAGGATGACCCGACCGAGACCGCCAAACCTTCGTTGAGCATCCAGAAATCGAATAACGGCTCCGCTGATGTTGCTGCCGGAAGCACGGTGAGCTACACCATCACCGCTACCAACAACGGCAACGTTGACCTGACGGGCGTCGTGGTTACCGACGAGCTCACCGGCTTCACGAGCGATGCGTTCGATTTGGCCAAGGGCGAATCGAGGACCTTCGACACTTCCTACACCGTGCAGGAATCTGACATCGTGAATGGCTCCATCGTGAACGTCGCCAAGGGCGAGGGTACCGATCCCAAGGGCGGCACGGTGACGGGCGAGGACTCTGCCACCACCACGACCGAGGCCATGAACGGTGCGCTGAGCGTTGAGAAGAAGGCAGAAGCGGGCGTGTATGGCACGGGCGATACTGTGAACTACGCCATTGCGGTTTCCAACACGGGCAACGTAGCTTTGTCCAACGTGAAGGTTGTCGATGCGAAGACCGGCCTTGATGAGACGTGCGATTTGGCCGTGGGCGAGACAAAGACGTTCACCACGAGCTATGCGGTGACGATGGAAGACGTCGCTGCCGGTACGCTTGCGAACGTCGCGACCGCCACGGGCAGCGACCCGAAGGGCAACCCGGTTACGGGCAGCGACACCGAGACTATCGGCAACACGCCGCAGCCTAACCCGAGCGAGCCTGGCAGCCCGAGCCTGAAGCGCGCGTTCGAGGCGCAGGCACCGAGCGATGTTGTCTACAATGGTGCCTCTCAGCAGCAGAAGCCTGTGGTGAAAGACGGCGAGACCACGCTTTCCGAAGGCACCGACTACGAGCTTTCGTATAGCGCCGATACCACTAACGCGGGCACGGTGACCGTGACCGTGAAGGGTAAGGGCAACTATGAGGGCTCCGTTGATGTGACGTATCAAATTCTGAAGAAGGCCGTGAAACTCGTATCGAGTGACCTTACGAAGCCTTATGACGGCACTCCGCTCGTGAATGGCGACGTGGCGTTGGCGACCAACGACGGATTCGTTGACGGCCAGGGCGTGAACCTTACGTTCACCGGTTCGCGCACCGATGAAGGCACCACGCTTCAGGGCAATACCTTCACCTGGGAAGCGAAGCCCGGCACGAACCTTGACAATTATGCGATTGAAGCGGCATTCGGCTCTCTTACCGTGACGCCGAAGTCCATCGTGCCCGGCGATGCCAACGGCATGAAGGTGAGCGCGCCTTCCGATAAGGTGTACACCGGCGTCGAGCAGAAGTTCGTGCCCGTTGTGACCGACGGCGAAAAGACGCTCGTTGAGGGTGTGGACTACACCGTTTCCTACGCGGGCGCCAACGGCGAGGCCAAGGCCGACTTCACCAACGTGACCGGCTCCATTACCGTAACTATTACGGGCATGGGCAACTACGCGGGCAGCGTCGCTCAGTCTTACCAGATTACGCCGAAGCCCTACACGGTTGTGACCGCCGGCGCGACCAAGGTCTACAACGGCACGGGCATCGTGGGCGCCGACCTTGAGGGCAGCGCGGTCGATGGCCTTGTGGGCGATTCCGACGCGGCGTTTGTCGTAACGGGCGAACAGCCCGGTGTTGGCTCTTCGACCAACACTTACGAGCTTACGTTTGCGAGCGAGCAGATGGCCAAGAACTACACGCTTGCCAGTGAACAGCTCGGCACGCTCACCGTTACCGAGAACGCCGACGAAATCGTGGTTACCACCACGGGCGGAACCTTCGCCTACGACGGCCAGGCGCATGGCGCCACCGTTTCGGTGAGCGAGCTTCCCGAGGGCTACACGCTTGAGAAGGCTGAGTCGAGCGCGAGCGCGACCAATGTCGCCGACGGCACGGTTTCCGCTACTGCCGACACGCTCGTGATTCGCAACGCCCAGGGCAAAGACGTGACCGACGAGCTGAAGATTCGCAAGATCGACGGCGAAATCCAGGTCACCCCAGCGCCTTTGAGCATCGAAACCGGCTCGGCCACGAAGACCTATGATGGCAGCGCGCTTACCAACGCCACGTTGAAGGTTGATGGCTTGGTTGCGGGCGATGTCGTAACGGGTCGCACGACGGGAAGCCAGACTGAAGTTGGCTCGAGCGCGAACGCCTATACCCTGACGTGGGGCGAGGTTGACTCGGCGAACTACGAGATTACCGAGCAGCTCGGCGTGCTCACTGTTGAGGCCGTTGTGGCGCCGGTTGTTCCTGGTCCGCAGCAGCCCAGTGGCCCGGTTGTCGTGCCCCCCACGACGACTGAACCCGCCGGTCCTGCAGATGTCGTTGCTGACGCGCTCGAGGGGGCTTACGAAACGGTGACGGGCGATAAGGCCACCGAAGAGCAGATTTACGATTCCGAGAACCCGTTGGGCAAGGAACAGGCTGCGCATTGCTGGGTGCATTGGTACATGATTCTGGTCATGGTCTTGACTGCCCTCTACGGTGTTGCGGTGTGGCTGCGTCGCGGAAACCACACGCGTAAGCTGAAGAACGATATGAACAACATTCTTGGTGGTGGCGACGACGGGAAAGACCCGAGCGGGTCCCCTGTTGCCACCAATCATCCCGCAGGAATGGAGGCCTAAGCCATGAAGAAGAGCAATTTCATCGTGTTGGGCATTTCCGCCATTGCTGCCGCCCTGCTGCTTGCGCTGTGGTATTACCTGGGCTTCAACCATATCGATAACCCGCTCGATTTGGTTCTTGCCATTGTGTGGTGGGTTGGAATCGTAGTTATCGCAGTAGTTATCGCGCGCCTCGAGCGCCAGCGCCAGCGTCAGATTCGCACGATTTACGTGTCGCCGACGGCGCTGTACAACAGCGAAAGCGGCGTTGTGGGACTCAAGGGCGCTACGGCAGTCGAGGGCATGCAGAGTATTCTGCAGAACCTGAAGTACGGGTTTGACAAAAAGGCGATGCCCGAGCAGGCCAAGTTCGATTATCGCTTTGTGGTGCAAACGGACGAATTCAAGCCTGCCGATGAAGAGAAGCAGGAAGAAGGCACTTGGAAAGGCACGGTTATTCGCATCGACCGCGAAAACGGTAACGAGAAAATCGACTTCGACAGCGAACAGGCTTTGAAAGAAGTGCTTGTGGCTGCCTAAAATGTAGCAGGTTGCTTGATCGGCGCGCGAGGTGATTCTTGGCGCTTGGGTTCGATGCCCTCCCTGAAATATCAGAAAAGGCCCGCTCGATGAGCGGGCCTTTTTGCTTGAGCGCGGCGGTTGAGTTTGAGTGGGAAACGGCGCTCTATGCGCGTGACTCTTCTCGTTCCCACGCGGTTGTTTTTCGCGCTGGCATTTTTTACGGATTGCACTGTTTGCAGGGCGAATAGCCTTCCGAAATAAGCTCGTCGCGCGTGGCTGTGGCCTCTTGTTTGTTGTTGTCGGCTATGTCGTCGACCGAAGAGCAGGTCGGGCGATGGAACTTCATACTCTTGGTGTTGAGCACGTATTCTTGCGACCCATATGAGGTGGCCGAGCCTTCCTCGGAACCCGCGCCGTTGCTGGGATTCGTTACGTCGCTCGAACCGGTTGCGTTGTTTGCCTGGTTGGTCTGGCTATTTTCGGTATTGCCCTTCGGAGTCGTATTATTCGTGCGCTCTGAGCGAGCGTTTCCATTGGGGCTTTTGGTGGATGCGCCGCTGGCTTCTTTGCCGGTCGCGTTCGGCGCCGTGCCCGCGCCGGTAGTGGTTGCCTCGCCACCGGTCGCCACATGTGGCACGTCGCTCGACTCCCGACTTTTGCCCGTGACGTAATCGATTTCCACGCCGGGTTCCACGTTGTACACGAACACGTTGAAGCGAACGGCCTGCCCGCCATCTTCAATTGATTCCGCTTCCATTTGCACGCCGCGTGCCACGAGGTCGTTCGCGGCAAAAATGGGCGTCACGCGATAGAGCACGTGGTTGCCCGTTTGCTTCACGTAATTGGCCACGATGTTTTCGTAATAAGTCATGCCAACAGAATTCATGGTGCGCGTGCCCGTGATGAGGTTTTTCTCGTTGGCGTCTTCTCCGCAAAGCTGATGCGCGATCAGGTGGCTGCGGTTGTAGAGCATTTCCTGGTCAACGAAGTCGTAGCGGTGCTGCTCCCAGCCGCTTGGGTGCACCTGCGAAATGTCGCCGCGGGGCGCGTCGCTCAACGTGTCGGTACCGATGCGCGCGAATGCCGCGCTGCAGCGCCCTTCGAAATCGAGGTCGGAGAATTCCATGAATGCGCCGCGTTTGAAGTCGTCGTTGGTAAAGCCTGGCTCGCCGTTGTTGACGTCAATGCAAAGCGCACCCGAGTATTCGGGAATGTCGGCAATCTGCACGGCGGCGGGGCTGGCCGCCTGGGAATCGCTGAAAGAGCCGCTCTCGCATGCGGCGAGCGGCAACGTGCAGCACAGCGCAAGGGCGATGGCGGCAAACAGCGTCGCAAAACGCGTGGGTATGGTGCGAGATTCATGCTCGCGAGAAGGTATCTGCATCAAAGCGATGCCTTTCTGAAAAAAGGCGGCATGACGAACGTTTAGCCCGTCATGCCGCTCTCGTCATGTCTGATTTGCTTGCTTATTCCGCGAACTTCAGCAGCTCGGCGGGCGCGTCGATGAGCGCGCCGGGGTTATTGTTCGTAAGGTGGTCGAGCGTTTGGTAGCCCCATTTCGCGCCAATGGGGAATGCGCCAGCGTTGTTCGCGACCTGCATGTCCACGTCAGAATCGCCGACATACGCCACGCGTTCGATTGGCACGTTGAGCGTTTTTGCGACGAGCGTGAGGCCTTTCGGGTCGGGCTTGCGCGGCACAGGACCATCGCCAAGCGCGAAATCCATGAGGTCAGTGAAGTAATGCTTGGTCAGAATTTGCACGCCGCCGTCGTATTTGTTCGATAGCACGGCGAGTTTCATGCCGCGTGCCTTCAGTTCGGCCAAGGTGTCGAGCATGCCGTCGTACACAGCCGTTTTCTGGTTACCCACTTCGTCGTAGCGCGCTTTCCACCAGGCGAGCGCCGCTTCGGTGGCGTTGTCATTCAGGTCTTGCGGCAGCGCTTGCAGAATAAGCGAACGCAAGCCGTTGCCGATCATGGCCAAGATTTCCTCGGTGGTGTGCGTGGGGTAGCCGAAGTGCGTGAGCGTTTCATTGGTCACGTCGACCAGGTCGGGCAGCGAATCGAGCAGTGTGCCGTCCATATCGAACACGAACGCCTCGAGCGGTTCGTGGGTGCGAAGCAATTCCATCGTGGGATCCTTTCGTGTTGGCGCGGCTATGCCGCGCAGGTTTTGACCGCCTCGCAGTATACCTGTCGCATTTGACGCGCGTGTGGTGGGTGTTTTCCGAAAAGGTGTCGGCATGCTCGACGGGACTGGTCGCTCGTTCGAGAAAGGGGTCGGCCCACGGGTATGTTCGTTTGCTCGTTTGAGGGAATGCGGTTTGTTCGGGCTTCCTTGAGGCTCGTTTGCTCGAGAGGGGCCAGCTGGTCATGCGGGTTCGCCATCGTGCTCGGCGGGACTGGTTTGTTTGGCGGGGTCAGCCTGTTCGGACTGTCGAGTTGCTCGGTGCGTCTTTAGGCGATTGTCGTGGGTATCGGTTGGGCTTCGTTCCGCGCATGTTTCGTCTCGCGTTCGCTGTTTTATTTGGTATCGCGCGTTGCGCCCCTTGGCCGTCGCGCGTTCCGCCTCGCGAACGCCCTAAGGCTTCTGTTGCTTTCTCGCCGCACCTGGAAATTGCCGCGTGAGCATGTATTATGAATAGTCGCAAAATACAACGAAGAGAAGGATGCGTTCATGCAGATTTTCGTGACCAAAGACTATCAGGAAATGAGCGAAGCCGCCGCCGACATGATTGTCGACCTGGTCGAGGAAAAACCTGGCTGCGTGTTGGGCTTGGCCACCGGCTCCACGCCTGAGGGCCTCTACGCCGAAATCGCCAAGCGCCACGAAGCCGAGGACATCGACTTCTCGCGCGTTGCAACGTTCAACCTAGACGAATACCGCGGCCTGCCTGCCGACCATGAGCAGAGCTATCACTACTTCATGCAGAAGCACCTGTTCAGCAAAATAAACGTGCGCCCCGAGAACACGCATGTGCCCAATGGCGCCAACCCCGATGCTCAGGCCGCATGCGATGCCTACGAGGCTTCCATCCTGCTTGCCGGCGGTGTTGACCTGCAGCTTCTGGGCCTGGGCCACAACGGCCACATCGGCTTCAACGAGCCCGCGCCCGAATTCCCGAAGGAAACCCACTGCGTCGACCTTACGGAATCCACCATTAACGCGAACAGCCGCCTGTTCGATTCCGTCGACGAAGTGCCCCGCCAGGCATACACCATGGGCATTGGTACCATCATGGCCGCTAAGCAGGTGCTCGTCGTGGTGAGCGGCGAAGACAAGGCGCAAATCGTGCGCGATGCCTTCTTCGGCCCCGTGACCCCCGAGGTTCCCGCGTCCATTCTGCAGTTCCATCCCAATGCGGTGGCTATTGTGGACGAAGCGGCGTTCTCGCTGTGCGGCGACCTTGCCGATGAAGGCTGCGGTTGCGGCGATCCCGATTGCGATTGCGACCACGACCACGAGCATGGCGAAGGCTGCGGCTGCCACGAATAGTAAACCGAGGAAGCGGCCCCTGTGGCCGCTTCTTTTTTGGCTAAGTGTGCGACATTGGCCTTCGCGCAACGTTTTGTCAAAGCGTGGATGCTGTGCGCTCGTCGCGGCGCCATCTTCGCAACGTGTATTTCACTTGGTCCAGAATTAAATTGAGGCAGGGTTTCCTGTCTATAACGAAAGGAAGCGCGGCATGCTGAAAATTGCTGGTGCGAAAGTTTTTAGGAATGGCGAATTCGATGAAGACGATATCTTCATCGAAGGCGACCGCATCGTTGCGACCGGCGACGAGGTGGGCGAGGTCATCGACGCCAAGGGGCTGCTCGCCATTCCTGGCTTGGTCGACGTGCATTCCCATGGTGCGGTGGGGCACGATTTCTGCGACGGTACGCATGAGTCGATCGACGCCATTACGCGCTACGAGGCCAGCCGCGGCGTAACCGCATGGTGCGGCACGACCATGACATTCCCCGAGGAAAAGCTTGCGGGCATTATGGAATGCGCCGCCGAGCATGTTGACGCCCCCGATGCTGCCGCGCTGGTGGGTATCAATATGGAAGGCCCGTTCATCAGCCCTGAAAAGGTGGGCGCCCAAAACCCCGCCTACGTGCAGCAGTGCAATGCGGCAATGTTTTGTCGCTTGCAGAATGTGTCGGGCGGCAAAATTAAGCTTGTCGATATTGCCCCCGAGGAGCCCGGCGCGCTCGAATTCGTCGATGAAATGCACGATGCCGCGCGCATTTCCGTTGCCCATACGTGCGCGAATTACAATCAGGCGGCCGAGGCCTTCCGCCGCGGCGCCAAGCATGTGACGCATTTGTACAACGCCATGCCGGGGCTGCATCATCGCAAGCCGGGCGTGATTCCTGCGGCGCTCGAGGCAGGCGCGACTCCCGAGATCATCGCCGATGGCGTGCATATTCACCCCGCCATGGTGCGCCTTGCGTTCTCGATGTTTGGTGCCGAGCGCATGATTCTGATCAGCGATTCCATGGAAGCCACCGGCATGCCCGATGGCGAATATAGCCTGGGCGGTCAGGCCGTGACGAAGAACGGCTCGCATGCCACGCTGCACGACGGTACGCTGGCTGGAAGCGCGACCGACCTGATGGGCTGCATGAAGGTTGCCGCTACTGAAATGGGCTTGCCGCTTGAGGTGGCTGTGCGCGCTGCGACGGAAAACCCCGCACGCGCGATTGGCGTGTTCGACGAGCGCGGCAGTCTCGACGCGGGCAAGGTTGCCGACGTGGTGTTGCTCAATGCCGACCTGGACGTCGCGGGCGTCATTTTGCGCGGCAAACGCATTCGCTAACTTGTTCAAAAATAGCTTCGAATGTGGCAACGATCTATGCTCACTTGCGCGTCGATTGTGGTGCGATGCGTTGCGACCTGGGCTTTTCTAATTGCAAGTCGCTCAACTCAGGTCTGCGCTCGGTTAAAATGCCACATTCGGGCACCTTTTTGAACGGATTTGGCAAGCGGCGTGCCCCTCGCTAAGTTTTCGCCTTGCCCCACCACGCTTGCGCCCCGCTCTCGGGCGTCCGCACCGCATCGTGCTCCTTCGTGCATGGTTTTGGCTTGCCGTTTTCCACACGCGTACGTGTTCGCGCTATACTCGCTGATAGATGGCACTTTAGAAAGAGGCACTCATGGAATACGAAGAGCTCAAAGACGAAATCAAGGCCGCGATGAAGGCGCACGACAATGTGCGTCGCGACATTCTGCGCCAAGTGCACGGCGAGATCAAGAATATCGAGGTCAACGAGCGTCGCGAGGTGACCGATGCCGACGTCGATGCTATGCTCAAGCGCGTCATTAAGCAGACAAGCGAAACGCTCGAGGGCTCTATCAAGGCCGCGAACAACGACGAGCGCACGGCCATGCTGAAGGAGCAGGTCGAGATTCTTGAGGGCTACCTGCCTAAGCAGCTCGCGGGCGATGAGCTTGTGGCGCTTGTCGAGAAAACCATTGCCGATCTTGGCGCCACCACCAAGCGCGAAATGGGCAAGGTTATGGGTGCGCTTACCGCTGCCACCGGCGGAAACTTCGACAAGGCTCAGGCCGCCAAGGAAGTTGGCAGCCGTCTGTCGTAGCTGGCGCTCAACACCATCGAACAGAGTTTTAAGCATAAAGAAGCGCGGTTTTCGAATCGCGCTTCTTTGATAACGAAGCAATGCGCAAGAACCTTGCCCAGGGCCGTTCGTGCGCTCTTTTTTGAGGTGCGACGGAAGTGCCCAATGCGGCGTATAATCGCACAAGCTTTCTGCAAACCATCTTTTGAAGGAACTGCATTTATGGCAACCGAAAAACCCGATTTCATTCCCGTTCTTATCGGCGGCGACATGAATTGCTACAGCGTCGCGCGTGCCATTCACGAGGAATATGGCGTGAAGAGCTACGCGTTTGGTCGCTTCCCCGCGGGCGACACCATGCATAGCCGCATCGTGGAGTGCTTCTATGACGAGCATATGGACAAGCCCGAAGTGGTGTTGGCGAAGGTGAAGGAATTTGCCGCTCAGCACCCCGATAAAACGCATCTAGTGTGGGGCTGCGCTGACGTATACGCGCAGGTCATTTCTGAAATCCAGAACGATTTGCCCGAAAACTGCGTCACGCTCTACATTCAGCCCGACCTGCGCGACAAGCTCGAAAGCAAGCTGAGCTTCTACGAGATGTGCGACAAATACGGTATTCCGTACCCCAAAACGTTTGTGGTGCGCCCCAGCGAATGGGAACAGGGCGTGGCCGAGGCCGACCTTACCGAGGAGAAAATCGGTTTCAAATACCCCATCATCGTGAAGCCGTCTATGAGTTCCACGTATTGGGAGCACCCGTTTGACCATATGAAGAAGGTGTACACCGCGCAAAACCCCGCCGAGGCGGCGCATATTTTGGGCCTCATTTTCGGTGCGGGCTATCCCGATGAAGTGCTGCTGCAAGACATGGTTGTCGGCGAAGATTGCAACATGAACGTGCTCACCGCGTATTGCGATCGCAACTGCAAGGTGAAGCTCATCTGCTTCGGTCGCGAAGGCCTCGAGGAGCACACGCCCACCGCGCTTGGCAACCCGTGCGCCATTATCACGCAGCCCAACCCTGAACTGCAGCAGCTCATTAAAAACTTCCTTGAGGAAATTCATTTCACGGGCTTCGCGAACTTCGACATTAAGCGCGACGATCGCGACGGATCGTACAAGGTGTTCGAGGTAAACCTGCGCCAAGGCCGCACGAACTACCATGTGACCGCTGCCGGCCACAACCTCGCAAAGTTCGTCGTGGAAGACCGCGTGTATAAGCGTGATTTGGGTGAATGCGTCGAAAACACCAACGAGGTGTTCTGGCATTCCGTGCCGCGTAAGGTTGTTTACGATTACGTGAAAGACCCCGAGTTCGTCGAACGCGCGAAGAAGCTCGTGGCTGCCGGTAAGGAATCGATGACGTTTGATTACCCGTATGATCTGCGCTTCAACCCCATGCGTTGGGCTTGGGTGAAGATTCATGTGTTCCGTTACTTCGACAAGTTCAAAAACCCCGAGAACTATCGCTAAGTGAAAGTTGAAAGGCCAGCCCGTGCTGGCCTTTTGCATGCGTGGACGTGCGAGATGCGGTGCGGCGCCGAGGCGCACGGGCGGCGTCGCATGCGGTGCATGGTGCACAGGCGTTGTGTGCAGACGCTACGCCCTGCCGCCCTGCCGCCGCCCGTGGCTTTCTGTGCGTTTGCTTTGGCTTGAGCGCTCGTGGCTTCCGCGATCGCGCCGGAGCCAGTTGCTTCTGTGGTTGCCAATGCGGTCGTTTCCGCAATCACGCGCGTCGTTTCTTCCGCGCGCGTGCGAACAGCGGCGGCATTAGGCGTTTTAACGAAGATTCGCGCGAAGGTGCGCAAGCGCGGTAAAATTCAGATTTCAGCGATTTATCGGCTTTAATGCCGTGCCATACAAACGAAAGGTGCCCTATGTGCGGATTCGTCGGATTTACCGGTGATGTCGAAAACAAGGAACAGGTGCTCACGAGCATGATGGACCGCATCGTCCACCGCGGTCCCGACATGGGCGATACGTTCTTCGCGCCGGGCGTGGCGTTGGGCTTCCGCCGCTTGTCGATTCTCGACCTTACGCCGGCGGGCTCCCAACCCATGAGCAACGAAGACGGCAGCGTCGTCATCGTGTTCAACGGCGAAATTTACAACTTCATGGAGCTTCGCGGCGAGCTCGAGGCGAAGGGCTATACCTTCCATTGCGGCGCCGACACCGAGTCGCTTCTGCATGGCTACGAGGAGTGGGGCGAGGAAATCGTCGACAAGCTTCGTGGCATGTATGCGTTCGTTATCTGGGATAAGAAGAAGAATCGCCTGTTCGGCGCTCGCGATATTTTCGGCATCAAGCCGTTTTATTACTCCGAGGCCGAAGATGGCAGCGGCCTGATGTTCGGCAGCGAGATCAAGAGCTTCCTCGCGCACCCGAAGTTCCACAAGGCCGTGAACCACAATGCGCTGCGTCCGTATCTCACGCTGCAGTTCTCCGCGACCGACGAAACGTTCTTCGAGGGCGTGTACAAGCTGCCGGCCGCGCATTGCTTCACTTACGACCTGGCCACTCACACGATGGATGTGCGCCGCTATTGGGATTGCGATTTCTCGGAAATCGACAAGCCGTTCGAGGAATACGTCGACGAGCTCGATGAAGTGGTGCATGAAAGCGTGAGCGCGCACCGCATCGCCGACGTGAAGGTGGGCAGCTTCCTTTCGGGCGGCGTCGATTCGAGCTACATCGCCGCATGCCTCATGCCTGATAAAACGTTCTCGGTTGGTTTCGATTACAACAAGTTCAACGAAACCAATTACGCCAAGGAACTTTCCGACAAGCTGGGCATCGAGAACTACCGCAAGATGATTTCTGCGGACGAGTTTTTCGAAGCCTTGCCCGAGATTCAGTACCACATGGACGAGCCGCAGTCGAATCTGTCGAGCGTGCCGCTGTGGTTCTTGGCGCAAATGGCTGCTGAGCAGGTTACGGTTGTGCTTTCGGGCGAAGGCGCCGACGAGATTTTCGGCGGCTATGCGTGGTACGAAGACAACCCGTCGGTCGCGAAATACAAGCGCATGGTGCCGTTCGGCGTGCGCCGCGCACTGGGCAAGGCAGCGAAGCACATGCCGTATTTCAAGGGCCATAACTTCCTTATGAAGGGTGCCGAAATGGCCGAGGAATACTTCGTTGGCCAGGCGCTCGTGTGGCCTGAGCGCGAAGTCTCGAGCGTGTTGCGCCCCGAATACGACAAGGGTGAAGGCGCTTTCGAGCTTGCCGCGCCCATCTATGCGCGCGTTTCCGATAAGAGCGAGCTCATTCGCAAACAGTACCTCGACATGAACATGTGGCTGCCGGGCGATATTCTGCTCAAGGCCGACAAGATGTGCATGGCGCACTCGCTTGAATTGCGTGTTCCGTTCCTTGATCGCCGTGTGATGGAATTTGCCGAGCATATTCCCGATCGCTATCGCGTGAATGAAAACGGCAACAAGCTCGTGCTGCGCCACGCCGCGAACAAGAGCCTGCCCGATGAGTGGGCGACGCGTCCGAAAGTCGGCTTCCCCGTGCCTATGATTTATTGGCTGCGCGAAGAGAAGTGGTACAACTGGGTGAAGGAATACTTCACGGCGCCGTGGGCGAGCGAGTTCTTCGATTGCGACGTGCTTATGGGATTGCTTGACGAGCACTACGAGGGCAAGGCGCAGAACCAACGCAAGATTTATACGCCGCTTGTGTTCCTTATTTGGTACAAGCGCTACTTCATCGACGAATAGCGAACGAAAGAAAGCCGCCCCGGGGCGGCTTTCTTGTTTAATGACTTCAGTCTGGCGCGCGCGTAGCCGCGCCAAATAAACCGCCCGCTAAGCGGGCGGATGACAATCGGCTTTACAAAACCACCC
>JABLTK010076169.1_pt1 | contig 18510 bp, 18 predicted proteins | sample 7160131 | NCBI WGS metagenome assembly JABLTK01 (sample SAMN14651221, study PRJNA627086) | human gut metagenome | isolation source: feces | host: Homo sapiens
ATTGGTCACCGGCGGCACCTCCGGCATCGGGCTGTGCACGGCCCGCGCGCTGGCGGCGCAGGGCTGCCGGGTCTATACCATCAGCCGCTGGGGCGGCGCGCCGGAAGGGGCGATCACCCATCTGCAGGCGGATGTCACCCGGGAGGATCAGCTTCGCGCCGCCGCAGAGACCATCCTGCAGCAGGAGGGCCGCATCGACATCGTTGTAAACAATGCGGGCTTTGGCATCTCCGGCGCAGTAGAGTTTACCGAGACCGCTGATGCACAAAAGCAGTTTGATGTGAACTTTTTCGGTATGGTGCGGGTAAATCATGTGCTGCTGCCCCTTCTGCGGCAGCAGGGCGGCGGCCGCATCGTCAATATCAGCTCCGTGGCCGGCCCCATCCCCATCCCCTTCCAGGCCTATTATTCCGCTGCCAAGGCCGCCATTGATAGCTACACGCTGGCACTGCACAACGAGGTAAAGCCCTTTGGCATCACCGTCTGTGCCATCCTGCCCGGCGATATCCGCACGGGCTTCACTGCTGCCCGGAAAAAATCCGCCGCTGGCGACGCGCTTTACGGCGGACGCATCTCCCGCTCGGTGGCCGCCATGGAAAAGGACGAGCAGGGCGGCATGGACCCCGCCGCCGCGGGCCGCTTTATCTGCCATGCGGCCCTGAAAAAGCACACCCGTCCCCTGATGGCCATCGGCCTGCAGTATCAGGTGTTTTGTATGATCGTCAAGCTGCTGCCCCGCCGCTTTACCAACTGGCTGGTGGGCCAGCTTTATGCAAAATGACCGCGCCCGTCCCGGGCCGGAGATGCGGGCTCCTGCGCCAGACGCGGAGCCCGTTTTTCTTTGGAATTTTATTGACATCTCCCCGCCGCCGGGGTATGCTATGCTCCAGTGAGGTGTTTCTTTATGCAGTTCTTTTCCAAGCCCGCCGGCGGCAAGAGCGTTCTGCCGCAGCTGTTTCTGACCTTTCTCAAGATCGGTGCCGTTACCTTCGGCGGCGGCTATGCCATGATCGCCCTGCTGGAAAGCGAGATCATCGACAAGCAGGGCTGGCTCTCCCGGGAGGAGTTTTTAGACATGGTCGCCATCTCCGAATCCACCCCCGGCCCAGTGGCCATCAACAGCGCCACCTATATCGGCTACCGGCTGGGCGGCGTTTTGGGCTCTGCCGCCGCCACGCTGGCGGTGTGCCTGCCGTCCTTCGTCATCATTTATCTGATCTCCCTGTTTTTTGACCGGTTCCTTTCGCTGGTCTGGGTGGAGCGCGCCTTCCGGGGGATCCGGGTCTGCGTGATCTATCTGATCTGCTCTGCCGGGCTGCGGATGCAGAAGGCGCTGGAAAAAACGGTCCTCTCCCGTCTGCTGCTGATCGCCGTCCTGCTGGTGATGACGGTCTTTTCCCTTCTTTCCGTCCGCTTTTCCTCAGTGCTTTACATCCTGATCTGCGGCGCGCTGAGCCTGTTTCTCTTTCTGCTGGGCCGTCTGCGCCGGAGGGAGGGAGACCGATGATCCTGCGGCTTTTTCTTGCCTTTCTGAAGATCGGCGCCGTCTCCTTCGGCGGCGGCTATGGCATGATCTCACTGATCCGGGAGACCGTTCTTTCCAACGGCTGGCTGTCGGAGGGCGACTTTCTCAGCTTCATCGCTGTCTCCGAATCCACCCCCGGCCCTCTGGCCGTCAATATGGCCACCTTCATCGGCTCCTCCCAGGCAGGTCTTCCCGGCGCTGCGGCCGCCACGCTGGGCGTGGTGCTGCCCTCCTTCTGCATCATTCTGCTGATTGCCGCCCTGCTGCGGGATCTGCTGCGCTATGCCGGCGTGGAGGCCTTTCTCCGGGGCGTTCGGCCCTGCGTGGTGGCCATGATCCTTTCCACCGCCTTCACCATGGGCCTGAGCACGCTGCTGGGCCTTTCCCGGCTGGGCGAGCCGCTGCTGCCGGACTGGCGGAGCATCGCCGTGCTGCTTCTGCTGCTGGCCTTCCGCCTGCTCTGGAAGCTCCGCCGGAGCAAGGCCCCCTCCCCCATGCTGATGCTGCTGCTCTCGGCCCTGCTGGGCATGGCGCTGTTTTCCCTGTAGCAAGCCGCCTGACCGGAGGCCAGCTCCGCTGCAGCACCGGATGGATACCCTGCCGGCGCTCCCTTCGCCGAAAGGAGGCTCCTTTTATGAAATACCGTGCGCTTCCCCACGGCGCTCCCACAAAGCGCTTCAGCACGCTTGGGCTGGGTCTGGGAGGCATCCAGCAGGCCCCGGCGGCAGAGATCCGGCAGGTCATCGAGACCGCCATCGCCCACGGCATCAACTTCTTCGACCTCTGCGCCGGCGCAGCCAAGACCTACGCGCCCTTCGGCCAGGCCATCCGCGGCCGCCGGGAGCAGGTCTTCTTCCAGCTGCATCTGGGCGCCGTCTACAACGAAAGCGGCGAATACAGCTGGTCCCGGGAGCTGAGCGAGATCCAGCGGACCTTCGCCTGGGAGCTGGAAACGCTGGGCACCGACTATGCAGACTTCGGCTTCCTCCACTGCGTAGACGATCTGGCCGACATCGACGCGCTGGAGAAAAACGGAATTCTGGAGTTTGCCCAGTCCATGCGCCGGGCCGGCCATCTCCGCCATCTGGGCTTTTCCTCCCATACGCCCGCCGTAGCCCAGCGTCTGCTGGACACCGGCCTGATGGACATGATGATGTTTTCCATCAACCCCGCCTACGATCTGGAGCAGGGCGATGAGTTTGCCCTGGGCTCCAGCGGCGAGCGGGCGGCGCTGTTCCGCCGGTGTCAGGCGGAGGGCGTGGGCATCTCCGTCATGAAGCCCTTTTTTGCCGGCAAGCTCCTCTCCAGGCGGAATCGCCCTTCCATCAGGCCCTGACCCGCTTCCAGTGCCTGCAATATGCGCTGGACCGGCCCGGCGACGCCCTTGCCGCCAGCCATTACGGCAAGCTCTCCGTCAACGCTTCCGCCTGCATTTCCTGCGGGCATTGCGCCGCCCGCTGTCCCTTCGGCGTGGACCAGCCCTCCCGCATGGAAGAGATCGCCCGCTATTTCGCCTGAACCGGAGGAACTTATGCTTCTGAAAGAGCTTTCTCCCGCCTGCGTCCCTGCGCTGCGCCCCTGTCTGGAGGCTTTGGCGCAGCACCATAACCGGGTCTCCGTCCATTTTGCCGGCAGCTATCCCAGCCGCCCCTATGAGGAGACGCTGGCCCTGTTTTCCCGCGTCCTCGCCGAAGGCTCCTCCCGGATCGCCGCGGCGGAGCAGGACGGCGCGGTCCTGGGCTTCTGCAAGGTGGATCTGGCGGGAGCTTCCGGGCGCTTTCGGAGGTGACCCCATGAACGCGCTTCGCCCCGGCGCCGTTTTGCTGGCCGTCCGCCCCTTTTCCGGCGGAAGGGCGCGCTCCCATGCGCTTTTGCAGCAGCTGGCGGCATCCTGCGCCCCGCCGGAACGGCTGACGCTGGCCTTCGGCCCCCACGGAAAACCCTTTTTTCCAGACTGCCCCAGCCTGCGCTTCAGCATCAGCCACAGCGGCGGGCTTTGGCTGTGCGCCCTTTCCTCTCAGGAGGTGGGGCTGGATGTGCAGCGGCAGGACGCCCGCCCCTGGCAGGCCATGGCGGAGCGGTATTTTCATCCCAACGAGGCCGCCTTTGTCCGCGCCCGGGGCGAGACCGCCTTTTTTGAGGTCTGGAGCGCCCGGGAAAGCTATCTGAAATACCGCGGCACGGGCCTTCTGCTGCCTGCCCGGCATTTTTCCACCGTCGACGCCGCAGGCCGCTTCCCCGCCCTGCCGGATGCTTTTCTGACCCGGCCCGCCTTCCGCCCCGGCTTTTCCCTCTTTCTCTGCACAGAAAAACAGCCAGAGGAACTCCTCTGGCTGTAGCGGCTGTTTTTGTGCCGGCCCGGCGGCTTATTCCAGGGCCTTGCCCGCTTCAAAGGCCTTTCCGGCCACGCCCCCGACGCTCCGGTAATCATTGGTGGCGTGGTCAAAGACCAGCGGCGTGAATTTCTCCATGGAGATCCGGCCCGCGCCGTCCAGCACCGCCTCATTCACGCTGATGTTGATGAGCCGGCCCAGAACATTGCCTTCCTCGGTGATCCGCACCAGCTCACATTCCCATGTGACCGGCAGCTCCTCAAAGATCGGCGCATTCACCGTCTCCGACCGGCGGACCGTCCAGCCGGCCTTTTTCATTTTGTCCGGCGTGTCGTTGCCGGAGACCAGCCCCACATAATCGCTGGCGGCCAGATTGGCCTTGTCTGCAAAGCTGACGGTAAAGGCCCCGGTCTTTTGAAGGTTCCGGAAGGTCTTTCTGCTGTGGGCAATGCAAAACTCGATCATGTCCGCCGTATAAAGCCCGCCATAGGCGGCGTTCATGGCGTCCGGCACGCCGTTTTCGTCATAGGTGCCGATGATGAGCACCGGCAGCGGATAAAACCACGGCTTTTTCCCGATATTTTTACGCATTTGTGTTCTCCTTCCCTCCGCCCCCCGAACGGGGCGATTTTTTTATTCCAGCCAGGTAAGATAGGCGGGGTCGATGCCCTGGATGCCCAGGCCCGGCGCGTCGGAGACGGTGATCTCCTTCTCCCGGAACACTGCGCCGCCCTGAATGGGATCCACCGAGCAAAGCACCGGCCCGTCCAGATCCACCTTGGTGATGATCTTTTTGGCGCAGGCCAGCTCCACCGCCGCGTTGACGGCGATCTTCGCCTCCAGCATACAGCCGATCATGCATTCCACCCCATAGACCTCGGCGGCGGAAGCGATCTTCAGGGCGTTATACAGTCCGCCGCATTTCATCAGCTTGATGTTCACCAGATCCGCCGCCCGCATCTGCATGATCCGCAGCGCATCCTCGGGGGAAAAGACGCTCTCGTCGGCCAAAACGGGCACATAGCTGCGCTCGGTGACATATTTCAGGCCGTCAAAATCGTGGGCGGCCACCGGCTGCTCCACAAACTCGATCTGCAGCCCCCGCTCCTGCATCTGGTTCAGGATCCGGACGGCCTCCTTGGGCTGCCACGCCTGATTGGCGTCGATGCGGATGCAGACCTGCTGCCCCACCGCCTGCCGTACTGCGGCCAGACGGGCCACATCCAGCGTGGGATCGGCGCCCACCTTGACCTTCAGGCAGTCATAGCCCCGGCGGACGGCGTCCAGCGCATCCCGGGCCATCTCCTCCGGCGGATTGACGCTGATGGTGATATCCGTAATGATCTGTCTGCGCGCGCCGCCCATGAGCTTATGCACCGGGATATCATAAAGCTGGCCGTAAAGATCCCAGAGGGCCATGTCCACGGCGGCCTTGGCACTGGTGTTTTTGACGACGGACCGCTGCACCGCCTGCATCAGATCCTCAAAGTCGTCCACCTCCCGGCCGAGGATGGCCTTTGCGATATGATCCCGGATGGCGCCCAGGATGCTGCCCGTGGTGTCGCCGGTGATCACGCCGGTGGGCGGCGCTTCGCCATAGCCCACGGCGCCCACATCGGTGCGCACCTCCACGATAACATCCTCCACGCTGTCTACCCGGCGCAGGGCGGTCTTAAAGGGGACTCTCAGGGGAACGGAGATCCTGCCAAGCCGGACTTCTGTGATTCGCATGATATTCCTCCTTTTTATTTCAAAAGCGGCACAGGGCAAAGCGCCGTGTGCCGTTTCCTGTTCTTCTTTACCGGATCGCCGTCCAGGCGCAGAACACCAGCGACGCCGCCATCAGCAGACTGATGGGCAGACGCCATTTCTCATAAAGCCGCCGGATGCTCTGCCCAAACAGGCACCAGATCACCGACGACAGCAGAATCAGCAGGCAAAAGGCCAGCGAAACGCCCGCCACCGCGGAAAACCCGGTGGTGAAGGGCATGACATAGACGGAAAACATACTCAGGGCGGAAAGCCAGCTTTTCATATTGAGACACTGGAGCAAAACGCCCGCCATAAAGGTGTTTTCCCCCTGCTTTTCCTGCCCCGCATCCTTCTGAAAGCCGCTTTTCGCCATGCAGAAGGCCAGATAGAGCATATAGGCCGCCCCCAGCCATTTCAGGTAGACCGACGCCGCCGGCAGCCACTTTGCCAGCAGAACATTCAGTCCGCCGCAGATCAGCGCCTTCAGCAGCAAGGTCAGGGCGCTGCCGGTGAGAAATTTCATGCTGCCCCGCAGCCCATGGTGGATGCCAAGATACATGCTCATCAGGTTGTTGGGTCCCGGCGTGACAGACGAGACCGCCATATAGATCAGCAGCGAGGAAAGCTTCATGCGCGGCGCCTCCTAAGAATGATCGTTTCTATTGTACCGCAGATCCGCGCCTTTGACAAGGGAAGCCTGCGGTATTTGCCAAAAGGCCGCCGCAGCTGCCGCTGCGGCGGCGGGATATGCTTCGCGGTCATCCCTCTGCCGTCTGAAACTCGATCTTCCAGCCGCCCTCCCGGATGCCCGGAAGCTTTTGCAGGAGCTGCCGCAGGACCTCCTTCGCATTTTCCTGTGCCTGCTCCAGAAGGCCCCGCTCCAGCGCCTTCTTTTCCATCGCCTTTTCGCATTCCGCGTTAAATTTTGTCTGATCCTCTACGGTCACCGGATCGAACAGGCCATTTTTCTGATCCACCACCTCCACGCTGTCCAGATCGGGGTCGTGAGAAAGAATTCTGGCCGCTGGCAGCTTCACGGTCAAAACCCGGCTTTCCTCCTGCGGCTCGATCCCGATCTCGTTCACATCGATCCCAGCCTTGGCGGTGCCGTCCCACTTCAGCACAAAGCTCTTCTCCGAAAGCCTGATCCCCCAGAGCGTCTTACCATCCGAAAACCGCGCGGCATTCGTGTAGAAATATTCCACCGTTGCCAGCTCTCCCAGCTGTCGGATCTCCTGCTGGATCTCGCTCATGCTGATCTCCGGCGTGATCGGCTCCACCATCACCGGATGCTCCTCCATCTCTTTATACTTTGCCTTCCACTCCTCCAGCTCCTGCTGCAGCTTTTGTGCATTGTCCTCCCCTTTGCTTTCGCCGTCTCTCTGCCCTGTTTTCCAGGCAAAGATGGCGATTGCCAGCACCAGCACGAGGATCACGCCTGCGATGATCCCCCACCGCTTCAGATCCCCTCCCGTGATCGTCCGTTCCTTGACCGTTCCTTCCGTGTTCATGCTGTTTCTCCTTTCTATTTTCCGCCGTCTGGCGTGGTTTCTTTTACAGCCGCTGTTTTTTTCGCGTCTTTCCAAAAAGAAAAAGCGCGGAGCCGAGGCTCCGCGCCGAAAAACGCACACCTTCAGCTGCCGCGACGCAAGCTCCACAAACCCCAGGGAATGCGAAAAGAAGAGTGCATTTTTACCGAAGTAAATTGCGCACTCCCGGGGTCTTCTATATGAACTTGCGTCGCAGCTTCATTGTAGCACACCTTTTCCCGTAAAAAAAGCCCCTTTCCGATTTTCCAAAAAGAAAAGGCTCCCCGCGGGGGAGCCTTTTTCTGTCCTGACTTTATTTATGATAGAGCTTTTTCGTCTGATAGGCGGGGTCGCAGGTGAGGTGGATGCCCAGCTTCCGATAGATATCCGCGTCCACCTGGGGCAGGATCACCGTGGAATGCGCCTCGCAGCCCCGGAGATCGGAAAGATGGGCGCAGGCCCGCTGGGCCTCGCCGCTGAGGGCCGCGCTGATGGACAGCGCCACCAGCACCTCATCGGAATGGAGCCGGGGATTGTGGTTGCCCAGGACCTCCGTCTTCAGGCTCTGGATGGGCCCGATGACGCCGCGGGTGATCAGATTATCCTCCCGCGGGATGCGGCAGATGCCCTTCACCGCGTTGAGCAGGGCTGCCGCAGAGGGGCCAAGCAGATCGGAGGTGCGGCCCGTTACCAGCCGTCCGTCCGGCAGCTGGATGGCCACGGCTGGCTTCCCCGTCTCCTCCGCCCGAGCCTGGGCCGCCGCCACCACCGGCCGGTCGGCAGAGCTGATGCCCAGCATTCGCATGAGCATCTCGATCTTTTCCACGGCGGCCTCGGTCCCGGTGCCCTTGCGCAGGTCGCACAGCGCGCCGTAATACCGCCGGATGATCTCCGCCTTGGATGCCTGGCAGCAGGCGTCGTCGTCCACGATGGCATAGCCCGCCATGTTGACGCCCATATCCGTGGGCGAATGATAGGGGCTGCTGCCGTTGATGCGCTCAAACATGGCGTTCAAAACGGGGAAGGCCTCCACATCCCGGTTGTAGTTTACGGTGGTAACGCCGTAATACTCCAGATGATAGGGGTCGATCATGTTCACATCGTTGAGATCGGCGGTGGCGGCCTCATAGGCCAGGTTCACCGGATGCTTCAGCGGCAGGTTCCAGATGGGGAAGGTCTCAAACTTGGCATAGCCGGCGTTGACGCCGTGGAGATTTTCATGATACAGCTGGCTCAGGCAGACCGCCAGCTTGCCGGAGCCGGGGCCGGGAGCCGTCACCACCACCAGCGGCCGCTGGGTCTCCACAAACTCGTTTTTGCCAAAGCCCTCCTCGCTGATGATGCCGGTGATGTTATAGGGATAGCCCTCGATGGGATAATGCCGGTAGACCCGCAGGCCCAGCTTCTCCAGCTTCTGCTGGAAGGCCTGGGCGGAAAGCTCGCCGCTGTAGCGGGTGATGACCACAGAGCTCACATACAGGCCAAACTCCCGGAAGGCGTCGATCAGGCGGAGCACATCCTGATCGTAGGTGATGCCAAGATCGCCCCGGATCTTGTTTTTAACGATATCCCCGGCGTTGATGGCGATGATGATCTCCGCCTTGTCCGCCATGGATTTCAGCATCTGGATCTTGCTGTCCGGCGCAAAGCCCGGCAGGACCCGGGACGCATGATAATCGTCAAACAGCTTTCCGCCAAACTCCAGATAAAGCTTGCCGCCAAACTGCTGGATGCGCCGCTGGATCTCCTCCGACTGCCTTGTAATGTAGATCTGATTGTCAAAGCCCTGCTTCTGCATGCTCTTTTCCCCGTCTTTCCGTCAAAAAAGTGACATTTTCAATAACTTATTTATTTTATACCAACCGGAAGGCCCTGACAAGGCCCATTTTTCACCGCCTTCCGCCAAATTTTCCGGGAAATCTTTGTTCATTTTTTCCCGCTTTGCGGGGTTCATTTTTGTCCGCAGTTCGGGTACAATCAAGGTGCGCCCTCTGCGGCGCAAATATCAGAAAGAAAGTGAGCGAGATCCCATGAAGAATCGGAAATTCCTTGCGCTGTTCCTGGCCCTGGCCATGGTCCTTGCGCTGGCCGTCCCCGCCTTTGCGGAAGACGCCGTCATCGCTCCCGCCCCCACGATGGCGGGCAAGACCGTGATCCTCCATTCCAACGATGTCCATGGCGCGGTTGCCGGCTATGCCTATATGGTCGCGCTGAAGACGCAGTATGAGGCGCAGGGCGCCGAAGTGATCCTGGTAGACGCCGGCGATTACAGCCAGGGCACCACTTATGTAAGCTCCACCAAGGGCGCCGACGCCGTTGCCATGATGAACGCCGCCGGCTATGATGTGGTCACTCTGGGCAACCATGAGTTCGACTACGGCTACGCCCAGCTGGCGGAAAACATGAAGCAGGCCAAGTTCAAGGTCCTGTGCGCCGATGTGTTCGATGCCAACGGCAAGACCATCTTCGACGGTAATACCACCTACACCACCAAGTCCGGCGTCAAGCTCGGCTTCTTCGGCATGGAGACCCCCGAGACCCAGACCAAGGCGAACCCGGCGCTGATCAAGGGCCTGAAGTTTGCCACGGACGAGGCCTTCTACGCCGCCGCCAAAACGCAGGTGGCTGCCCTGAAGGACGCCGATCTGGTGATCTGTCTGGCCCATCTGGGCGTGGATGCCGAATCCAAGCCCTATCGCTCCTATGATCTGTATTCCAAGGTGGAGGGCATCGACTTCATCATCGACGGCCACTCCCACACCGTCATGACCAAGGGCGAAAACGGCGAGCCCATCCAGTCTACCGGCACCGCCTTTGCCAATGTGGGCCTCATCGTCATTGACGACGCCACCAGGAAGATCGAGAAAAACGAGCTGCTCCCCGTCTATCATACCGAGAAAAACGCCGAGGGCAAGGATGTCTCCGTCCCCAACTATGAAGGCGACGCGAAGGTGGCCGCCGCCGCGCAGGCCATCATCGACCGGGTCATGGCCGAATACGGCGCCGTCTTTGCCAAGAGCGAGGTGGAGCTCAACGGCGCGAAGGCCCCCAACGGCAACCGTGACAGCGAGACCAACAACGGCGACCTGATCGCCGACGCCATGGTCTGGCAGGTCATGCAGAATCGGGAGGGTCTCACTGTAGACGCCGATCATGTGGTCGCCATCACCAACGGCGGCGGCATCCGCGCTGCCATCAAGGCGGGCGACATCACCAAGAACGATATCAATACCGTCCTGCCCTTCGGCAACACGATCTCTCTGGTCTATATCTCCGGCGCCAAGCTGCTGGAGGCGCTGGAGGCTTCCACCTACTGCACGCCCAATGCCGTGGGCGCTTTCCCCCAGGTCTCCGGCCTGAAGTTCACCGTAGACACCGGCAAGGCCTATGACGCCAACGCCGAGACCTATCCCGGCTCTACCTACTACGGTCCCAAGACCATCAACCGCGTCACCATCGAGAGCGTCAACGGCAAGGAGTTCAAGGCCGATGACACCTACGCCGTCATCACCAACAACTTCTGCGCCGGCGGCGGCGACACCTATTATGCCTTCGCCTCTGCGGAGACCGTCATCGACACCGGCATCCCCATGGATGTGGCTGTGATGGATTATATCACCACCCAGCTGAAGGGCGTCGTGGGCGAGACCTATGCCAAGCCCCAGGGCCGCATCACCGTCGTTATCCCCGAGACGCCCGTCGAGCCCGAGCAGCCCACTCAGCCCGAGCAGCCCACTCAGCCGGAGCAGCCCGCTGCCACCTATGTGGTCATCAAGGGCGACAGCCTGTGGAAGATCGCAAAGAAGCTGCTGGGCGACGGCACCCAGTGGAAGGCCATCTTTGAGGCCAACTCCGCCACCGTCAAGGATGCCAACCGCATCTATGTGGGTCAGACGCTGAACATCCCCCGCTGATCCGTCTTTCCATTTCCAATGGCTCCCGCAGACCTGCGGGAGCCTTTCTTGAAACAGGAGTTCTTTATGAAACGAATGCTTTGCTTTTTGCTGCCCCTTTGCCTGCTGCTGCTGTGCACCTGCGGAAGTCCAAAAGAACCGGCCGGACTTGCGCTCCCCGCGGCGGAAGCTCTGCAGCAGGGCTATGCGGGCCTGATCTTTTCATCTCAGGCCGCCCCGGCCTATCTGCTTTCGGCGTCGGATCTCCCCCGCCTGCTGACACTGCTTGCGCAGGCGGAGCCGGCAGCGCTGCCGCAGGCTCCTGAAGTGCTGTTCCGGCTGGAATATCTCTGCCCGGACCCGGTCGAAACGCCCACGCGGCAGTATCTGGACTTCTGCAGCCAGGACGGTCGGACCTTCTGCAAAAGAACCGCCGCCGGCCAGTGGTTCCGTCTGCCCGAGGCGTTGGAGCAGTTCTGGACCGATGCTGGTATAGACGCAGAATTTTTATATGACCCGAACCGGCAGCCTGCCAGGCGCTTTGAAGCCTGCCGGGAAGCTCTGGCGGAATACCGTCTTCCCCAGCAGGACGCCGCCGGCCCGCAGCAGGCGCTGGAGCTGCTCTTTGGCCAGTTTCTTGCTTCCCTCCATCAGCCAAGCCCCTATCGCACCTTCCTTCTTCTGGACGAGGTGAGCATGGAGTGCCGTCTGTTTGACAGCTCCGCCATCGCGGCGGAGCCCTATCAGGACTGGGGCTATGCCAGCGAAGGCCTGCCGGATGATCAATGGCTCACCGTCTGCTCTGCCGGCGTCACATTTTCAGGCACGCTGGACACCTGGGGCTTCCGCTGCTGCGGCCAGAGCCCCGGCGCAGACGCGCTTCGCTGGGGCAACCTGCGTCTGGAAGGCGGCGAATATATCTTTCTTCCCTGCGAGTCTGCCGTAAGCGCCCTTTCGCCTGACGCATAGCCTTTCGTTCGGAAAGGGCCTCCCGGTAGGGGCGGCCTTTTTCCGCGTATTTCCCTGCTTTCATGATTTTTCCCCACTGCGCCGAGTTTTTGTTGCGGGAACAGGGGATTTGGAGTATACTGATATCGTTGAAAAATCTGGCCGACAGGAGGCTTTTTCATGACGATCCAGGAATATCTGCGCAGCACCGCTGGCAAACGGATCACCGTCATTGGCATCGGTGTTTCCAACCGCCCGCTGCTGCGGCTTTTGGCGAGGGCTGGCGCAAGGCTCACCGCCCGGGATAAAAAAACAGCGGAGCAGCTGGGCGCGATCGTACCGGAGCTGCAGTCGCTGGGCGTGGAGCTGGTGCTGGGCGAGGGCTATCTGGACGGGCTGGAGGGGGACATCATCTTCCGCACGCCAGGTCTGCGGCCCGACCATCCTGCGCTGCTGGCGGCAAAGGCCCGGGGCGCAGAGATCACCTCGGAAATGGAGGTCTTTTTTGCCGTCTGTCCCTGTATGCGGATCGCCGTTACCGGCAGCGACGGCAAGACCACCACCACCACCCTCATCGCGGAGATGCTGAAGGCCGCGGGCAAAACCGTCTGGCTGGGTGGCAACATCGGAACGCCGCTGCTGGATCAGGCGGAACGGATGCGCCCCGAGGATGTGGCTGTGCTGGAGCTTTCCTCCTTCCAGCTGATGAGCATGGAGCAGGCGCCTCACATCGCCGTCATCACCAACCTGAGTCCCAACCATCTGGATGTTCATAAGGATATGGACGAATATGTCGGCGCCAAGTGCAACATCTTCCGCCGGCAGGGGCCGGAGGATGTTCTGGTGCTGAACTACGACAACGAGCTCACCCGGGCGCTGGCGCCCCAGGCCCCGGGCCGTGTGCGCTTTTTCTCCCGGCAAAGCAGGCTGGCGCAGGGCGTCTGTCTGGAAGGCGGCGTCATCACAGATGATGGCGCGCCGGTGATGGCCGCCGCCGATATCCGCATCCCCGGCGTCCACAACATTGAAAACTATATGGCCGCCTGCGCCGCCCTGCGCGGTCTGGTCTCTCCGGAGGTCATGGATCAGGTGGCCCGCACCTTCGGCGGTGTGGAGCACCGGCTGGAGCTGGTGCGGGAGCTGGACGGCGTAAGCTGGTACAACGATTCTATCGGCAGCAGCCCCTCCCGTACCATTGCCGGCCTGAAGAGCTTTTCCCAGAAGGTGATCCTCATCGCCGGCGGCTACGACAAGCACATCCCCTTCGATTCGCTGGGCGAGCTGCTGCCGGAGCATGTGCGGCTGCTTCTGCTCTGCGGGGCAACGGCGGAAAAGATCGAGGCCGCCGTGCTGCGCTCCTCCCATTACCGGCCCGGTGCGCCGGAGATCCTGCATTTTGACCGGCTGGACGATGTGATCCGCCGGGCCCGGGCGCTGGCCCGGCCGGGGGATATCGTTCTGTTCAGCCCGGCCTGCGCTTCCTTTGATCAGTTCCCCAATTTCATGCTCCGCGGCCAATATTTCAAGGAGCAGGTTTGGGCGCTGAAATAAATCGACGACCTGAAACTACAGAGAAAGAGGTGTATCGGAATTGACCTTACAGGAGAAGATCCGAAAGCTCACTTCGGAATACGGCGTTTCCGGCGATGAGCACCGGGTGGCGGAGATCGCCCGGGAGCTGATGGAGCCTTACTGCGACCGTGTTGAGGTGGACGCTTTCGGCAATGTGCTGGGCTGGCGCAGCTGCGGCATTCCCGGCGCAAAGACCGTCCTGCTGGACGCCCATATCGACCAGATCGGCTTTACCGTCACGGAGGTGACGGAGGATGGCTTCCTGCGGTTCACCACCGAGGGCGGCGTGGACCAGCGGATGCTGCTGGGCAGCGAGCTCACCGTCCTCACCCGGGACCGCGGCCCCATTCTGGGCATCGTGGCGGCCATGCCGCCCCACCTGCAGAAGGCCGGCGACCAGAAAAAGTCCGTCCCCATCCCCGAGATGGTGGTGGACATCGGTATGACCGGGCCCCAGGCCCGGGAGGTCGTCCATGTTGGCGATTTCATGGCCTTTGCCAACGACATGATGGAGCTGAAGAACGACTCCATCTGCGGCAAGGCCCTTGACGACCGGGCCTGTCTGGTCTGCCTGCTCCACGCCATGGAGCTGCTGCAGGACAAAAAGCTGCCGGTGAATGTGGTCCTCTCCGCCTCCACCAAGGAGGAGACGGGCTTCGACGGCGGCCTGATCAACGCCTATAAGGTCCATCCGGACTATGCCATCGCCGTGGATGTGACCCACGCCCGCACCGGCGACGCGCCCCAGGTCTGCGCCAAACTGGGCGACGGCGCCATCCTCTCCATCGGCTCCAACAGCCTGCCCCGGCTGGCGAAAAAGGCCATGGAGGTCGCCCGCGCCAAGGAGATCCCCCATCTGGCAGAATGCTGCCCCAGCCGCAGCGGCACCCACGCCTGGCCGATACAGACCCAGCGGGAGGGCTGTCAGACGCTGGTGCTCTCTCTGCCCCTGAAATATATGCATTCCCCCGTGGAGCTGGTGCGCATGGAAGATGTGAAAAGCGTCGGCCGGCTGACGGCGGAGTTTATCCTGTCGCTGGAAGGAGGTCGCGCTGAATGAAGGAGCTTTTAAGACAGCTTTGCCAGCTGGACGGCGTGGCGGGCTATGAGGACGAGGTCCGCGCCTTTATCGAGGAGCAGGCCCGGCCCTTTGCAGACGAGCTGTTCACCGATGCGCTGGGCAGCCTGTTCGTGTTCAAAAAGGGCGAAAAACCCCGCCGGCGCCCCATGGTGGTCTGTGCGCACATGGACGAGGTGGGCTTTCTGGTGCGGGACATCACGGAGGACGGTATGCTGCATATCTCCGCCGTGGGCGGCGTGGATCCCCGGGTGCTCATCGGCCGCCGGATGCGCGTTGGCGAGAAAAAGACCCCCGGCGTCATTGCGCTGAAGGCCGTCCATCTCACCACGCCGGAGGAGCGCAAGATCGCCCCCGCCCTGAACAGCCTCTATGTGGATATGGGCTGTAAGAGCAAAAAGGAAGCGGAGGCTCTGGCCATGCCCGGCGACCCCGTAATGTTCGACAGCGCCTTCCTGCCCTTCGGCGTAGACTGTGTCAAGGCCAAGGCGCTGGACGACCGGGTGGGCTGCGCCGTCATGCTCAAGCTGCTGGCCCAGCCCCTGCCCTATGACACCTGGTTTGTCTTTACCGTAGGCGAGGAGATCGGCTCCCGGGGCGCCGCTGCGGCAGCCCATCGGCTGGAGCCCGGCTGCATCCTGACGCTGGAGGGCACCACCGCCGCCGATATGCCGGAGATCCCCTCCCACAAGCAGTCCTGCTGCCAGCGGGCGGGCGCGGTGGTCTCCCTGATGGACCGGGGCACCGTCTATCCCCGCGCCTTCCGGGAAAAGGTCCTGGCGCAGGCGGACAAGGCCGGCGTCCGGTGGCAGTATCGCCGCTCCGCCAACGGCTCCACAGATTCCTCCCGCGCGGCAGAAGGCCCCGGCGCCATCGCCTTCGGCCTTTCCGCCCCCGTTCGTTATATCCACTGCGCCTGCAATGTGGCCTATCTTCCCGATGTGGAAGAGGTGCGCCGGCTGGCGGAGATCGTCATCAAGGAAGCAGGTGAGCTGAATGTTTGATGTTTTGGAGCTTCATCGGAAGCTGGCGGCGGCCGCCCGTCCCTCCGGCTCGGAGCAGACCGGCGTGGCCCAGGTGCTGCAGACGCTGGCCGCGCCCTTTGTGGACGAGATCACCACAGACGCCATGGGCAATCTGATCTGCCATAAAAAAGGCCCCGGCGAACGGATCATGCTGGTCGCCCACATGGACGCCATCGGCTTTATTGTCACCGGGCTGGATGAAAACGGCTTTGCCGATTTCGACGGCATCGGCGGCCATACCCCGGCAGCGCTGATCAACTGCCGCGTGGTCTTCCCCAACGGCACCCACGGCATCATCCGCGCCCGGGAAACCTCCCAGACGCTTTCCCAGTGCTGGAACCAGATCCGCTATACCGACCTGTATCTGGATATCGGCGCTTCCTCGCTGGAGGAGGCCCAGACGCTGATCCACATCGGCGATATGGCAGCCTTTGAGGGTCTGCCGGAGCTGGCGGCGGGCAGCCGCATCGTGGGCCCCTATGCCGATGATCTCATCGGCTGTGTGGTGCTGCTGCTGACCATGGAGCAGGCAAAGGCCGGCAATTACGATGTTTATTATGTCTTTTCCACCCAGGAGGAGGTGGGCTGCCGGGGCGCGCTCAGCGCCGCCCAGGCCATCCGTCCCGCGCTGGGCATCGCCTGCGATGTCTGCGGCGTGGACGATACGCCCGCTTCTCCCCGGAAGGTCCCCACCCGCACGCTGGGCAACGGCCCCACCATCAAGATCAAGGACCACAGCGTCATCTGCAGCCCCGCCCTCAACGCCCGGCTGCGGCAGACGGCCCGGGACTGCCAGATCCCCTGGCAGGAGGAGATCCTCACCGGCGGCGGCACCGACACCTCCGCCATGCAGAAGGCGCTGGAAAATGTGGCGGCCACCTGCGTGAGCATCCCCACCCGCCATATCCATTCTCCTGCGGAGACCTATGACAAGACCGACGCGGAACTGGCCGGCCGTCTGCTGGCCGCGTTCCTGAATACATAAGGAGGGGTCATGATGGAACATATTCTGGAATTGCAGCGCCGTCTGGTGCAGTGCGCCATGCCCTCCGGCTTTGAAGCACCCCAGGCGCAGCTGCTCATGGAGCTGGCCCGCCCGCTGGCAGACGAAGTCTATACCGACACGCTGGGCAATGTGATCTGCCATAAAAAGGGCCCGGGCAAAAAGCTCATGCTGGCCGCTCACATGGATGTGCTCGGTCTGTTGATCACCGACATCGACTCCCGGGGCTTTCTCCGGTTCGAGCCGCTGGGCGGACACACGCCCTTCTCCCTGATCGGCGTTTCCGTGCGCACGGAGCGCGGCGTCCGGGGCAGCATCTGGCCGGACAAGGATGCCGGCATCCCCGGCAAAACGCCCTATGATGTGGATATCCACGATCTTTTCATCGACCTCGGCGCAAAGGACCGGGCAGAAGCGGAAGCGCTTGCGCCCATCGGCTCTGTCTGCGTCTTCGACGCCCAGCCCGTGCTTCTGGCCGGCGGCAACATGATGAGCCCCTATGCCGATGATTTTTCCGGCTGCATCGCTCTTTTGCAGGCCATGGAGCAGGTGAAGGAAAGCCCCAACGATCTGTATTTCGTCTTCTCCGCGCAGGAGGAGGTGGGCTGCCGGGGTGGCGCCACCGCAGCCTTCGGCATCGAGCCCTATATGGGCTTCTCCGTGGATGTGACCGTGGCGGCCGACACACCGGAATACCTGCCCCACCAGCGCAACCGGGTCCGTCTGGGCGGCGGCCCCGCCATCAAGCTCAAGGACGGCGGCATGCGGGCCAATCCCCAGGCCGTGGAGCATCTGCGCCGGAGCGCGGAGGCGGCGGGCATCGTCTATCAGGATGAGATCCTGCTGGGCGGCTCTACCGACGCCCGCGCCATGCAGATCACCCGCAGCGGCGTTCTGGCCAGCTGCGTGAGCATCCCCTGCCGCAATGTCCATTCCCACGGGGAGATCGTCCATCTGGAGGATGTCCGTCAGGCGGGCCGCCTGCTGGCCGCCGCCGCCATGCGGCAGCTTTGATCCCCCGTTCCCCTTGAATCATCTTTCCGCCGGGCCGGAGGGTGCGCCTTCCGGCCCGGCTCCACAGAAAAGGAGCTTTTTATCATGAACCAGAAGATGCAGGAGCTGGCCGCCCGAGCCGAGGCCCGGTGTGCCGGCCGTTTCGCGGAGATCGACCGGATCGCCCTCTGCAACACGGAAAAGGTCCTGGCCGCCTTTGCGGAGGAGCGGGTCCAGGCTGCGGACTTCAACGGCACCACCGGCTATGGCTACGACGATACCGGCCGGGACAAGCTGGAGCGGATCTATGCCCGGGTCCTGGGCGGAGAGCGCGCGCTGGTGCGCACGGCCTTTGTCAACGGCACCCACGCCATCGCCTGCGCCATGTTCGCCTGCGTCCGGCCGGGACAGACGCTTTTGAGCATCACCGGCGGCGTCTACGATACGCTGGAGACCGTGGTGGGCAAGCACGGCAATGTCCCCGGCAGCTTCCCCGATTACGGCATGGGCTTCCGGGAGGTGCCCCTGAACAACGGCGCGCCGGACGAGCCCGCCATTCTGGCAGCGGTGCAGGCTCCCGATGTGGCGGCGGTGTTTGTCCAGCGCAGCCGGGGCTACGGCATCCGCAAGACGCTTTCTCCGGAGGAGATCGGCCGGCTTTGCGCTCTGGTAAAGTCCGTCCGGCCGGATCTGGCGGTGCTGGTGGACAACAGCTACGGCGAGTTCGTCTGCGAGACGGAGCCGCTGCAGCACGGCGCAGACCTGCAGGCGGCGTCCCTCATCAAAAACCCCGGCGGCGGTCTGGCCCCCTGCGGCGGCTATATCGCGGGCCGGGCAGATCTGGTGGAGCGGGCGGCGG
>JABLTK010011770.1_pt1 | contig 18488 bp, 30 predicted proteins | sample 7160131 | NCBI WGS metagenome assembly JABLTK01 (sample SAMN14651221, study PRJNA627086) | human gut metagenome | isolation source: feces | host: Homo sapiens
AACGGATCTTCCTGCAAGGTTGGTGTTGATGCCTCTAAGGTTGAGATCACTGAGCTGAAGCTGAACAAGGACCGTCAGAACATCCTTGAGCGCAAAGCTGCTCATAAGGCTGCTGGAAAGTACACTGAGAAGGACGTCAACCTTGACTAATCAGGATTCACTCTTTCAGTCATATGAAGTGGTATATTTATTGACTGTCTGTTAATAAACAATAAGTTGATACACACTAATCTGCAAAGGAATGAATTTGAGAAGGAAGAGATGAGAGAAGGATAATACGTTCATCGTGGATTTCACCCTCAACAAAACCAAACCATTGATTATGAAGGACATTCTACAAAAACCTGGAAGGATATATAAATGACACAACCAGGTCCTAGACGATTAACATATGAATACAACTGGTCCTTGTGTTGTTTTTGCCTGTTTGTCATTACTTCAAACAATAAATACCAGTAATCATCTCCCCGAAGAGCCTTGCTCTCGATCCAGTTGATTTCCTTCCATCCTCTACTTGTGAAGGATCTCCAGAGATTCAGATTCAAGGATATTTGTCAGTGTTTATGGAAACTGGAAACTGGAGAACCACATCAGGAGTCTTTGAGAGACCTTCCAGTCTTGCAGTTGCCTCAGAAATGAATGAAATGTTCTGATTGCGTAGCTGCTCCTTCAGAAAGTATTCATACTCCAATCCAGACGACATTCGAACCAGATCGTGTTTCAAGACATCGGATGCTCCAATAAAATTACATCGCATGGCCTATAAATGATGCAAAGACTCCTTATTCACAGTATCTCGCAGTCGATCATTTGGAATAAGACTAGGATTCTGGAGATATCCTTGAGCAGTCATTGAATCCACATTGAGATAACACTTCAAAAACACTCGTAGTAGAACCGGTAGTAAAAGCTGTTCCTTTTCCGAAATCGATTCCAGGGACATACCACCATCGAATTGAGTAATTAGTTGACTGATATGTGCTTTTGCAACAGCTTCGTGCTGTACTTCCAATTCATGTAAAGTGGCTCTAGATTGAATCAGATAATCTTCCATACCGATATATCTGCTGGATCGAGTTGTATGGAACATTTGGAAAGCGAGATGCCTCTTTTGACGTCAATCGTTTGTTGTTCAAGATCAAAGTCATACAGACATTCCTGATTTGGTCTTTTTCATCCGTAGACACATCCGTAGACATACGAACAAAAAGATGTCTGAATTCCAAAAACAGTCTCAATTTTTGTAACCATCGAAAACAGATTAGTAACCTACTTAATGGATTCTGGCGTATGTACGGTAAAGATTGTGACGCCAAAGTTGCGGACGATCTGTGCTATTGCTGTGGAACCCAAGGATACTGTCTTGGATGTCAAGACTAAGGTTGAAGTCATTCTTAGGTAATTAGATGACTTTTAGGAACAAACGAACAAGAAACAACATTCATTCCAACTCTACTACAACAAGATCTTATTAATGAATGATACGTTACTTGCAAACATTCACCCAGGATGTGATCAATATTCTCTCATCATCGAGTTCGGTTCTGAAGTTGATTACAAATTCTTGCTAGAGAACGGGACGACTCGTCGAGCTCGAGTGAATGAATTTGAATCTTTTGTTGTTATTCGAGGTTACGCAGCTGTGGGAATGTACTGAGGTGTTCATTGGTAGTCTAGTATTGGATGCAAACCCGAAAATGTGTTGCTTCTCTGTAATAATATCATTCCGATTAGTTCTGTATCTCCACGGAACTATCATTACGAAAGTAGCTGTTTTCAAGTTTTGCTTGTACCTGTATGCATCTATCAAACTAATTACATGTAGTCTACAGTTTCAGCAACATCATATCCTGATATTACTACTACAGTTCAATGGTAAGAGTGGATTGACTTTTCTGATCCTAGTGTGAATGAATCTGGAGATCTTATGCTCTGCTATCATGCTTTGGCCTATTTTTTTGTGAACAATTGTGTTGATTATATCCATCTAACCGATCTTGCTCTAATCATTCACCGATCTCTCTCCAATACAAATACCTGCATTCCTAGTAAGATGGACTACATCCTTATTTATACTATCTACACAATGGTCCGTGAACGAATTGGAAATGATTTCTTTAAAGGTACACAACAGCGTGATGAACGCATTCTCTTTGTCGAGAGTCTCTATGAATGTCTCTATGCACTTGTTCTACGCTGTAGGCTTTCGCTTTTCTTCATCCCTGTAGTTATCAATCTCCATATCCCCATCAGCACGGATGTATTGGAGTGTCTCCTCTATCCCATTGGATTGTATCTGGAGTTTTTCTCCGTTGGTAGTGTTCGAATGTCTCTTATTCGGAACTCTGCTGGAGGTACGACAAATCGAAGTCAACCGGCTACTGCTGGAATCCTCTCGATTTGTATCAGTGCTCTTGAAGTGTACAGTAATGCAGGTATCATCTTGATTATCCATTCATCGTAGACGACTGCATTCTGTATCCTCCTCAGCTAATAATTGTTCAGAAGCTTTTGATGTTAACGAAGGATAATGTGTCCAAATCCGTCTATTGTAAAGTGTTGTCATGTCTCTGTGGTCAATGTCGTGATACTCAATGTTTATCAGTCATTGTCAATTCCTTCTCACATGACCAGATCTCTTCTTTGATTGACACGTATGAGGGGTTTCCAGGCATTATTCGTACACTCTTCCTTCTCTATGCTTTCATAATGGAAAGTGAGAATATGTCACAGATATGATGACTAGAAACGGATATGAGTGTAGCTGACCGTGATGTGATTATCGAGAAGGCTACGAAGTACATGGAACGGCATGGAAATGATGTTCGATTGTTAGAAGCATATGTATTACTTGTCATTCCAGCATACAATGCTAGTAAGGAGAATTGAAGTAGTTATATGTAGACTTCCAGAATATGTCTAGTGATGTTGCATTGATGTTAGAATCGGCTCTTCCTTTTACTGAGAAGAGTGATGTCATTGCTCATTGGATTACATCCATGTTATCACCATACTTCCGAGCTCTCACGTCAGACTTGATCTATGAGTATCGTATCAAATCAAACACCATTTTTATCTCACTAAATGATGATCCTATGAACCAAACCCTCATTCAACGAAGTATGCAGTCATTACAAGTCTACTGTAGTAATCGTATGGAATAAGAAGGAATTGAACAATAGATACACTTCGAGATAGTATTGTTACTGTAGACAGTCTCTTTGTCATTGTCAATGTACTCAAACGAGCTATGATTATGGATGCAGAATCCACGTTATCTATTGTCAATCTCTTACTCACTATTCTCAATAATAGTCTATAATAGATCATCATGCTCATTTTTAGATTCCGCGGGAATTGATTGCTTTTTGGATATTCATGCATTGGATGTTATTGGATATCATATCGATTCAATCTCACGTATTGACGTTGTGTTAGCTCTTTACAATCTAATGATTGTTGTCTTTAAGGAGGGTTGGACTATCGTTCTCTCTTTAATTCCTAGTATCTCCTTCTCAGTTGCCTTCGTTCTCTATTGATATATTCTCAACAATCAATCGATTTGGACTAAATAAGGATCTCATTCTAAAAGGAATGACCATTCTCTCTCTCTTCTCGAGTCTCCGTAATTCTCTGATTCTCCTCTCACCTAGAACTCCCTGATCCTATTCAGAATCTGGATCAAATTGAATCCTATCTTTTCACAGCCATGTCGAATTCTAATTACTATCTTGTTTCTGTCATTGTCTATGTGATTAGTATCATTCAACTCGATGACACTGCCTTAGCCAAACTAGTCAATGGTCATTTCTTCTCAATCATTGATTCATTTTTATGTGAGCAATTACGAGATGAAGAGAGGGCTCAAGACCTTCTTTCTACTCCTAGTTTCACCAATATCATTTTCTATGGATTTGGATTCATTGATGTATTCTTCCAGAATCCATGTCTTGATTATTAAGTAGTTTGATGTATAGTGATCTACGAGACTGTTGAACTTGATATGATGTTGCGATGGGTAACATGGCTAAAGAAGGATGCTGGAGTGGTAACTGTATGGCTTCATATCATGGAGACAGTGTTCCAAGAGCGTAAGATTGTATATATTGGGTCATTCTTCAGATGCTTCGCAATGTCGAGCAGATGTGGAAGAAGCTATCGTCCGCTTCCTTCTCGATCTCCTCTGTATCTTCAGTGATAAGAATGTAGCCTGTGTTACCATCCAATCATCAATTATATCCATTCTTCTAAATCTGTTTGATGGCTATCATGGTTTGATTTCATCCTTGTTCTAACTTCTAGATCTCATTCTCCATACATTTCAGGAACCATTTGTACGTTATTCGTTTGTTGATACACTGCAATATGCCTTTGATGTGCGTTGCATTCTATTGAATGTGGATGCAACGGTTCCTGAACCCAAGCGAGTTTCCATTATTGCATCGAATGTGATCGTGAATCTCTCTACCTCGCAATTAGAACGAGCTTCGGAGCCTGAAAAGCGAGTCTATTACATCAATCTGAAGCAGAAAAGCAAGGAATTCTCGCAATACAGATCTCGGCGTCATTTGCTCAGTCGATCGCATCAACAAGTCCGGTTTCCAACTACTGAAGTAGGAGTGAATGAACCGATGTCTCGTCAACTTACTGCTGAAGAACGTTCCTATGACTGGTCCGTGTTTGTGATTCACTTCCTTCAATTCCTCGAAGGTGTCTTGTATTACATGAATGAGTTGGAAGAGGGAGGTACTATCGCTGTAATGTGGATGCAAGACTTCAAACGGCCTCTTCTCTTCTCCTATTCTCTCTATTCATTTATCAACCAGTCCAAGGCGAAAACACGGGAATCTGATAGTATTTGCAGTATGGTACGAGATTTACTAGAACAATATTGCCGTGGGAATCGGGATTGGGATTGATATGTAGATGTCACTTTACAGAAAACAGCACCGCTCACCAAGAGTACTATTCAGAATGTTCGTGAGAGTATCGAGAAGGATGATCGAGAAGAACTGCATACTTCTCGTGTTCGGTTATCCTTAGAGGGAGGGAAGAATTCAACTTTGGAAGCATTGAATATATCTGTGATTGAGAAAGAATTGTATTGAGTGCGTGCGCTTTTTGTGTGTATATTCCAGGCCCTGAACCAGGTACATAGATTTGACTCATTCTATGTGTTTGTTTGTATTGGAGTTGTCTTTCAACGGAATAAAACTGCTAGATTGTCATGATCTGTTAGATATCCCACAATTCTATACTCGGAGGTTGAGATAATGCTGTCTCAAATCAAATTGGATTCTTCAGATCTCTGAATTTCACCCAATGAGTTTCTGGAAACCTGGAGAAGCATTTCCTGATGGGATGGATGAAGAGAATATGGAAGTAACGGCTGATCTCCCACTGGGTCGACTTGCTCAAGCTCAGAATAATCACAAGGTGAATTTGTCAGAGAATACAAAGAATCTTCCTGTTACAAATAGTTAAAAGGAGTGATGTGTAGTTCATGGTCCGTTCTAAAGAAGAAAAGCTCCGAAGAAAGGAGGAGATCGTTGCCTTAAAGGAGTTGAAGTCATATATGTGGTCATATCGAAAAGTTACACCGACAGAGAATATGACAATGTTTATAGTGTAGTTTTCTTTTTCACTAATAGTTCGACACATCCATGTAGTGGACCTGCTATCAATACTCTTGAAGAGGAAGAATGCAAACGCTTTTCTTTTGGTGGCTTTAATTCCAAAGTAGATGTATGAAATGACTGAAAATCGTCATCACTAGGACATTATGAAAGAAAGGGAGGCTTATCGGCAAATGAAGAGAAGTGGGAAGCAGGTTATGAAAACTGTTGGGTCAGACGATATTATGGATACATTGAACAAGTGAAAATGTGATTAATACTTGAGTCATAGATATTCAGCTATGAAGGGAATTGAAAAGAGGAAGTTTCGCGGCTCGAAACGAAACCACGATTGATGTCATTTTACATGTATTTACTACGGTTTGTTTGTTCACTATCTTCTTGACAATACTAAATGGAACGGTACACTCTCCAGAAGCGTATAGTTCTATCGTTTGAGACAAAAAAGGATGAAGATGGAGATGTTGACTACACCTACATTGTCGATGCGTAGTTTTTTCTCCCATTTTATTCATGTAGTTCAGTCAACAGAGATGAGTCTATGGTTGTTGTTACATTGTCTTCCGGTAGTATTCGCTTCCTTACTACGACCGACTTCAATGTCATTCATTCAATCGAAACCGGTCACACAAATATTCTCTGCACCCGTTTTATCCAATGTGCTGCTTCCATCGTCGTGATTTGTTATCAGTCTTTGCTTGTTACTTTCTTTTATATATAGAAATGGCTATGTTGATGTTTATGACTATATTGCTCAAACACGAATCCAGAATTACCAAGTAGCAAAAGAGATCTATTCAGCAGCCCTTCTATGTAATGGAAAGATGCTTGTTTGTGGAGATAAGGAACATTTGTACTTTACAGAAGTTGAAACAGGAAAACGAGTAAACCTGTGAGAAGTCATTCAGTCTAGATTGGAATTTATCGTGATATTCATAGCGATGTGATCAATACCTTGCTTCCACATCCTGTGTATCCAACAGTATTTGCCTCTGGATCTGAAGATGGACTTGTAGGAGAAGATATTTCCTCTGACATAGATTTGCATGTTCGATATCGCTAGAGGAAACCAAGATGATGCGTTGGTAGGCCTCTTCCAAACAGATAGTGGTGTGGCATCAATGGGCTGGTTTGGTCCTAATATGGAGATGTTGTGGTGTGCTTCTATGACGCGTGGACTGACGACGTGGAACACAACTACAGGAATGCGGCAACTTCTCATAACTGATTTCTTTCCACTGTATTCGAATTCTGGTTTGGAAGTTGATTATGTTGTGGGTTGTTTAACACGAGAAAACCAAGATCCAACTGTGTTGTGTGGAAGTCAAGATGGAACAGGATTCTTGATAAATGGCAATCATCCCAATCAGATGATCGGTACATGGAAAGGACATCAAGTATAGATGGATACGAGATTTAACAATAGAGTGTCATCCGAACGTTTATTGAGTTGAACCAGAAGGTGATGACGTGTGGAGAGGATGCAAGTGTCTGTGTTTGGTCCAGTACAATGATGAAGAAGACACCAAAGACTACAGGAGTGGAAAGAAAACATCGCGATACTGATAGAGGAAAAGCCGCTTATCAATCTCTTTAGATTATTTTGTTTGCTGTATAAACATATTTAGTGCAAAAGATAGTTGTAACCGTCTTCAATTCGGTAATTACTGATACAATCCAAAAGCCAAAAATAGGACACATACAAATTGCTATTAAACGATTCTGCAACAGTCCCATCTCCAATCATAATTGCTTGAGACTGATTACTATCTAGTTCCTGCAAGACAGTACCTCCACCATGTTTGATCAAATCCATAATGGATTCACGAGAAGGTGCAGGAGGAGTGAACCTCCCGACTATCAGAAAGGACATCCCCTCAAACAAACCACAACGATTCTGCAGCGAGCGTTGAGGACTTCCTAATATGCATTTCTGGCATTGCTCATCACCACGAATCCAGTACATATCAATGGGAGGGAATTGCTCCTGTTTCACCATAATGGTCATGGAATCTGGTCGTAATTCATTCATCATCGAATCAATCATTCGAGAAATTTTCTTCACCCACTTAATGGAAACAATAGGAATATGTTCTAAAATGGCGACGAGATAATTCAAGGTACGTTTCGTAATCAACGAACCTCTCGCCTCTTTAGAGGATGTAATACAATGCGTTACTAAGAATAAGTGGTAAGAGGAGCTCTCACCTTCTTCACAATATTCATGAACAACACGAACAGAAGAGTGAGTGCATACGTGATTAATAATACGACGCTCTGAAGCCGACAATCCAGTTACCAACCACACATAAGATCCTCGCTCCTTCTTCAGCAGTTCCAGACGAGTAGTTTCAATCGAATGATGAATTTCAGAGATTTTCTCCTTTGTCGGAGACTCACCTAAGTCGGTAACACCTAGAATAAACCACTCTCTTTGATCTAACCTAAAATAGAATGATATTGTTTCTCTGGTGATAAAGGTTGACTAAGCTAGCGATTACCCAAATTTCAAGTACATACAGAAAGAGCACTAGGAGAAGCAAGTGTACGATAATTTGTAATAATCGTTACAAGACTTTCTGAAACAGCAAAAACTCGTTTAGTTTGGCGCTTCTTGCAGATAGGACATATTGCCTTCTTAAAGAGATAAATTTCTAAACAGTTTCTATCTCTAATAAAGACTTCCAGTTCCCTACTTGCAAAAAGAATGATTACAAGACAAACGAACAGGATCTTCCAACAGACACAAACTAGATCAAATTCAATTCCTATATCATACCAAATAGGACAGAGCAGCTCTTTTCCCAAAGCACTAAGAGCTTCCGCCAAGTCATGCACTTTGGAGTCTGCATCAGCTTCATTCATGAAATAGATCCACTTTCAGAACAAACAAACAACTGCAGACACTTAGTTGAGTTCAACTCTGTATGTCTTGAATTCCATTGGAGTCAGAGTTACAACAGTCTCTCCATTCATCGAGCGGCGAATCACATCCTGCTTCTTGTCTGACTTAATCTCCCACTGCAATCTTTCCTTCTCAACCTGTTCTCTCGGGAACATACCAGTAAGCACGTACTCCTTCATGCTCTTCACCTGGAAATCACCCAAATACTCATTCACATCAAAGACAACCTCCTGTGCCAATTCTGTCTCCTCGCCCTTTGTGTAGATGTGGTGGAAACGAAGCAAGAAGTCCTTATCATTCACACCATTCAACTGGAAGTTGAGAAGCTGGACATTGGCAGGCATTTCCTTCTTCAGAATGCTGTGAGAAGCATGAGCCAAGGGCTTCTCAGTCACGAAGAAGAAAGGAACAGGAGCATGGTTAAGATGGAAGTCCAGACGCTTGTGGAGAGCCACAGAAGTCTTCGGAGCACCCAACATCAACCACAGGGTCTGTTGATAGTGATCATTCTCAGTCAGAGGCTCATCCACACCAAAGCCATCATCACCACGACTACGACGACGAAGCATGACCTCGAAAACGCCATCGATCACAGAAGCCACACCATGACCACGATCGACAACAAGACTGAGACGAAGAGATTCATCCTTAGATTGCATCCAAGCACGATTGCTGATAGGATAATAATTCGCAGATACAGGCATGACACTATCCTCACGATACACACGCTTAATATCCTCCAGACCATTTCCGTCAGTGAACATCACACGATCACTCTTCAACAGCTCCGAATCATAACGAGCAATAATCTCACGACCATCATCTGTAGGACCCATATCATAGACATACTCCATCACACGACCCATTTCACTCGACACCTTGTAGAGACGAATAATCTGCTGATAACCAGAGCGGTACACAATCTGAGCCTCCTCCATCAGAGGTCCCTTCACAATCGTCAGTTCAACCTTATCGCTGATGGTATCAGGTTCATTGCGAGCAGGAATGAAAGAATAAGCGCCGGAGTTACGACCACCACCATATCGTCCCTCATACTGATACAACTTATCAGTGAAAGGAATAACACGCTGTTCCTCCTTCAACTCCACAGCAGCCAACAAACCGTTCTCGAATGACAGACGGTAGACATCATTCTCAATACTATCACCAGCAGTCACATGGCCCATGTTGCTGAAAGATGTAGAGGGAGTGAAGTAGATGGTTGTAAAACCAAGAGCAGGAACTTCCACCTCCACATAGACCACATGAGTACCATTAGCACGCTCCACAGACCAGTCAGGGATAGCATTGACCTGCGAAAGAAGCAGATTGCCCTTGGCATCTGTAACTTCGACTCCGTCAACAGGAATCACGGCACGAATCACATTTCGTAGAGTCCAACCATTGGAATTGACCAGAATCACACCCAGCTTCTTGCCAGCAGAAAGTTCACTCCACTTCAAAGTGATGTTCCGATTCACATTCACATCCAGAATGGCTCCCAAAATAGTTGAAGTAGCTTCGTTGGCAAAGAAAACACCATCTTCCATCTGCACATTGTAGTCATTTGCCACAGCCTGCTTCTCAGTACCAGTAATAGCATCATGATGCTGGAACTCTCCCTGAGCCTTGCGCAGCTTCATAACCTTATTGAAAGCCTCTTCAACAGGATAACCATAGACCTTGGCAAGAGATAAGTACAGTTCAGCAGCAGCCAGCTCATTCATCGTGTGACGATTCAATCCCTTGGTACGACCACGGCTAGTGTAGTAACCAGTCCAGTAAGCATCAGGATCCGAAGCATAAGGCATGAAGTCTCCTTCATACACATCCCACTGTTTCTTGTGCTTATTCACAGCCTTGATATAATCACTGAACACAGCATATTGGACATGGACACCAAAACGATCTTCATTCTCATTCACATACTTCATCAACTTATCCATATTAGCATAAGAGATAGGAGCACTCCAGAAGGTGAAATCACATCCCCAAGTAATGAGAAGATTGTTTCCATTATCGTAATACGTAGCACGTTCCTTTACCATTTTCACAAAAGCCTGAGCCTTTTCCTCTGCATTCACCTTGAACGTAGGAAGCTCTTCATCATCCTGGAACCAAACACTATCACGAGTTCTGTACATGCACTCTCCACTGCTATTTGCTAAGAAGTCACATTCCGAAGGAGAACAATAGTGATTATCCATCATATGAACAAACATATCGCTCTTCTGGCCCTGACTATTGCTTCCACGCCACACAAACTCCAGCTTCTGATTCTTGATACGGTCAGCCTTGTCCTGGTAATGCACACGGTTAATACCGAATCCATCCATACCAATATCGGCATACAGCGCTTCAATCTCCTTGGAATGACCGAAAGGATCGATACTCCAACCAACTGTAGGACGAACGCCAAACTCGTCATAGATAAACTTCGCTCCGAGAGTCATTTCATTGATAACATCCTCATAGGTGGAAGCAGCCTCATCAGACATGACCCATCCTCCGAGATTGAACTCGAATTGGCCATTTTCCACAAGTTTATGGACCAGAGCCTTCGTAGCTTCGTTTTGCTCTTTCCACCAGCGCTGGAAGAATCCTTGTTCCACATATCTAATCATTACATGGATCCATCATCAGTACGTAAACTTTCTCTCAGGATTGAGAGCAAGAGCACCAATAACGGTATCGAGAATATAACGAACTTGCTACTCGTTAGAATAATAGAACAGGGTGGATACCTTCACATAGTACTGGTCTGACGTCACCAGCCAACCAGGATCATTATGGGTATGAGCATGAATCCAGACATTGATAATGTCAGAGTTGTTTCTATGATTAGCTCCATAGTGCATATTGGAGAGCTAAAATATCATCCAAGATATGTGTTTCGTACCTTCTTATTCAGCACGTCCTTCGTTGATGTGTCAATAGCCACAGCCATGACAGCTAAAAGGAGGAATACAAAACCGATTCTCTTCATTTACAAAATAATTTGAAAGAGAGGATAAAAAAGAGAGAGTATAATAATCAAAGACGAAACACAATTACTGAACATGCAGAATAGAACAAACAAACGACAAACTCTCTAATTCAGCATTAAGATCTGAAACAGCAACATCTGGAACCGAAGCAGCAGAGGTAGGAGTATGATGGGCAACTTCAGGGAGTTGATTAATTGGATCCTCACTAAGATCCTTATCTAGATCAGCTAGAAGGTCATCCAGACCCTCGTCATCCTCCTCAATACCCTCGGCAACAACGTCATCCATATCTTTCACGGTTTCCTGCATATCTCGCATCTTGTCCATAAGATTCTCGGCATCTTCCGGCTTTCTACAATTAATAAGGACAGAGAAATCTACAGTCCAAATTCATTAACTAGAGTTGTGACATCACCAACAGAAGTAAGGAAATCGCTGTGATCCAGATATGCTTCTGTCATACTCTTTAACTTTCCCAATTTAACACTCATATTCTATGAATAATAAGAATCAATTGAACTCACAGAATAACGTTGATACTCCTCATCACATTGCTTCACTCCTCGTAAAAATCGCTTTGTTTCTAGATCCCGATGAAGTGAACGTGCTTTTTTGGCTGCTTCATAGTATTTTGCCCTCTTAGCTGCAACAGCTTCAGCTCTGGAGTGAGTCCAAAACAACTATATTTACTTTCGTTCAAATACGCTAATCTTGCCATCAATTGTAGCGGCTGTCTGCACCATTTTCCGGAGTTTGCGATCTTCTAATGTTTCACCCGAATCCGGGTTTTGTTTCTTCTTGCCAAGAAATCTAGCAAACATTATTTAACAAAATAATAAAGAGTATAGTTGATAACCGAGTGGAGTTTCAATGCAATCGTCGTGTAAAAATGGTTAAAACCATCTCATTTCTCTTGATAATTTAACGTCAATCATTGTCTTCACTTGTTTATGTAAACTGATAAATGAATACCTGGGAACAAGGAGCCATTGCATTGTCGCCATGGTGCCATTGCTATGAATAGAATACAAATATTGAAACAATGGTAACGTGAATTGTGATTTAGAGTTATTATTACGTCTTCTCGGTCATGTCGTATTTGAATTGTTATAACCACAAATGGATCCTGTAATCCTATTTGAATACCAAAAATAGGCGTGTTTTTTGTCCATTCTTTTTCTCGCAAATACTCAGTAACAAAGCATAATTCGCATATATCATGGATACAGAAAAGGAGCGATTGGTCCAGCGATACAAAGATGAACACAGAAGACTTGTTGACAGAGAAAGAGAGTTGGTACTGAGGATATAACTTTTATAGAATAGATTCGAGGAACTACGAGAAACAGGAAAGGATGTCGAAGAACGTTATGCCAGTGTCAAGAGAAAGACGGCTGCCTTCCAGGTATGCTTTATTGAATCGGATACATTTCAAGAGCGTTGGATATTCTGTTGGAGACGTTGTTTGCGTTCTAAATGACGAAGAAGTGCTTGTCAAGTCGTCTTTAGGAAGTCGATATGTCGTGAATGTTAAGAAGTCTGTAGGATTTATTTTATCCTATGGGTCTCATTCTTAGGTGGATGTGCACAAATTGGAACAAGGAACGCGTGTAGCTCTAGATACTACTACAAAGATGATTATAAGGCCTCTTCCACCTCGTGTAGACCCATCTGTGGCAACAATGATGGAAGAACAGAATGAAACAATAAAGTGGAGTGATATCGGTGGATTAAATGATCAAATTCGAGAAATCCGAGAAGTATAAGTTTGTAGAGTCTCTTATTCTAGGTGATTGAGTTACCTCTAACAAAACCCGAGTTCTTTGTCCGTGTGGGCATTAAGGCTCCAAAGGGAGTTCTTCTGTATGGTCCTCCCGGTACTGGAAAGACACTTCTAGCCAAGGCACTCGCCTCAACGATGAAAGCAACCTTTATCAAAACTGTGGCCTCTTCGTTAATTGAAAAATATATCGGAGAGTCCTCGCGTGTTGTTCGTGAGTTATTCAGTAGTCGAATTCTTGTTGGTTTATGTGTAGATTACGCTCGAACCCATCCTCCAGCGGTTGTGTTTATTGATGAAATTGATGCAATTGGAAGTAAGCGACGTGAAAATGTAGGTATGATCAATGATGGTTCTGGCTAGGGATCTGGCTCGGATCGTGAGATTCAACGAGCTATGATGGAGATGCTCAATCAAATGGACGGTTTCAACGAATTAGATCAAGTGAAGGTAATCATGGCTACGAATCGACCAGATACGCTAGATCCTGCCTTGCTACGTCCAGGTCGTTTAGATCGTAAAGTCGAAATTCCTCTTCCGAATGCCATTGCTCGTAAGGAGATTCTTCGAATCCACAGCGAGAAGATGCAGAAACAGGGAGAGATAGGTACTGGATTAGATGGTTGGATGAGAAGTAGACTATGATTCTTTGAGTAAACTAACTGATGGGTTTAATGGTGCTGATTTGCGTAATGTATGTACAGAGGCAGCAATGTTCGCAATTCGTGAGGAACGCAACTATGTGGAGAATGAGGACTTTATAAAAGCAGCCCGAAAACTCATGGATGGAAAGAAGCTGGAAAGCAAAATGGAGTATCAGAAAGTATTAGGTGTTTGTTTAACAAAGAAGTCACAGATTCGGAACTGCAACAATACTTGTCTCTTGTTCTTCATTCGACTTATCTCCGGATTCTCCCTTCTTTAAATCTCCTTGGTCTTTCATCTCAACCATTTCGACATTACGTTTCTCCATCTCCATCTTTACGAATCGTCGAATAGAGGGAGTACTGTGATTCGCACTGTCATCCATATAGAAGATCAACAATGTGTGAGCTAATTGGAGAATTCCAAGCAGCTATCCATCACTCCCATTCCCAATACTCACGTAGAAGATTAAACCGAAATCTAAAGGCCAGGGATAATTCTTTTGTATGCTCCATGCGTACACATTGGTTGAAATGGTAGGTCCCTAAAACTCACATCCTAGATCCTTCCTTACGATGAAACGACCTAGAGAAGCAAACACCTGGCCAATACCATTCACTTTTCCACGGAAATCTGGATACGAAACATTGGAAATAATGACAATAATAGCAGTGAACTGAAGAATACGAGCAACATAGGAGACAGCATAAATCGAATAGATGACAAACCATTGTACCTGAATGTAAATCAGAGAAACATAACATACCCAAGAAGGAGACGAAAGAGTAAGAGCACAGATAGGAGTAATGAGAATGGTGAACATGTACAAATAACCTGGGTATAACCACATTCGTTTGTATCCTAATAAACGAGCTGCTACACCATTCAACAGAGGTAGAATGAAGGGCGTTTAACATGAGAATGAAAAGGATATGTCCTGAGAGCATCTGAACAGGACCCAAGAGAGAGTACAAGTAACCAACATCTGTCTGTGTCCATTCGAAACCCTTTGAGGACTTAGGATTGATCATCCATACAGGATACAAGGCATCATGTCCTCCTTGAATGAGTGATAATGCACCATATAAGAACACGGATAATAAGATTTTCTTGTTGACCATCAAGCGGAAATAGGATCCTTCCATGAGAAGCTCTTGAATACGCTCATCCTCAGTGGGTTTGTACTTGGGATCACGAGCTCGCTTCTGGCGCAAGAGTTCTAAACCTTCCTACTCATGAATCTATTCGTTCAGTCACACTTTGGATTTCTTCATCAATGCAATGTTCTTCTTCACATCCTCCTTTGAAAGAGTTTCTGGAAGGAAGAAGAGAACAGTTAAAAGCACGATAAAACAGATAATACAAGCAGCAAAACAAGGGATATAGTAGCGGTACTAGCATGAACTCAAACCTTCGGTCCTACTTCTCGAAGTATTGGGAATTTCTTTGTCAAACCAGGAATGTTCTCCTCAGGTCTTGACAAAAAACCACCAACACTAGGACCTACAGTTCTAGAGATTAAGAGGATACAGAACGACTTACGATGAAATGCCTCCAACAGTTTGAAAAATGGAGAATCCCAGTGTTTGCGTATAGTCATTACTAATTTCACTAATATATGTCTTTGCAATACCCAAGTTACCGTTTAGAAACCCCCATAAAAAGCGTCCGAACAAAGCAATCCAGAAATCCGTTGCCAATCCGAATATATTAATTGCTATAATGACACCGATGATACTAAGAGTAATCGACAAGCGACGACCATAGCGATCGGCAAACCAACCCCAAAAGAAATTTCCTGGGACACCACCAAGAGAATAAGCAGCAGTAATCCATCCAGAATAAAAACCCAGTTCCGTATCAGAAAGCTACAAAACAAACATTCGATAAACTGTACTTCTGGAAAGTAAACTTTACACATATACGGAATATTGGGGTTGACGAGTGTATAGCAGAAGTTGTCAAGAAATGAAACAAATGAAATCACAATCATAGGGACCGTTGGGATAGTCTTTCTCTCATAGTCCGGTCGGAAGGGAGCAGGCATTTCAGATTGTAATTGTCCTGATCAACTGATGACTCAACTCGCGGTTATCTATCAATTCTCGCAACCATTGGTTTGCTTAACAATTGTGTCGAGGGTAGTTGTACATTTGCATTGTCTGCAAGAGTCCTTGTATTGGATGCCATTTACCATTTGTAATAAGTGAGTTCAATGAGTGCAAATGTAGGCTCTGGTGAGTTGTATTCTCATGGAAATAGGTTGTAAATTCGATAATCAAGTTAACTAAGCAAATCGAAGAGACATTTTCAAGTCATCCCGAATCTGTTGTTTTTGCTTTTTGACTTGACTTATAGACCCCCGAGTGGGTTAAAGTCTTTTGCACAAGTAATATCGACAATCCGAATCGATTGATCTCAACAGCATTTGCGTCTTGCATTAAGGAAATCAACAAGTCTTATTCCAGGAATGTTGTGTTGTCCCGTGAAGAGAAGTCCATATCGGAGTCAAGAGTTGTTGATAAACTAAAAGAATATTACTCTGCTCTAGAATCTGCAATAATCAACGAAGAAGAAGAGAAGGCCGTAAACCTGATAATCAAGTTTAGGGATCTACCAGTGACGTTGAGTATATTAAAGCTCTCTGGATCTGTTAAGCAGTTGCGTACATTAAAGAAACATGCCAATAGTCGACTGTGTGAGGAGATCACCAAGACGATTCGTGTTTGGGATCAACGCACAATGGCTGCTGCAAAGAAGGAATCGGTGCTTATCCGAATTCCGGACTCAAAGAAGCAAAGGAAGCACACATCTCTTCTCAGGCCTGCAAGAAGTACCTTTAAAAGTTCCTCTCCTACCTATAATCGTGATACCACCTCTTCTAAATCTGTTTCTGCTCTTCATCAAGTAGAGGAACACATCCCAGAACAGGAACAACGCATCAAAGAACAAAACCAACTGTGGAATCTCCTTGTTAGAGTAATCCAATGGTATAACATCTAGCATGCTTCAACTAACGAAACGAAGAAACGAAGAGTAAATGAGGAAGTTGTGATAGATGATGTTGATAAGTGTGCTACAATGGATCATTTGATTCGGAAAATGATCAAAATCAAGAAATCCTATCTTGTTTGTTAATACTCTTACACAGCCTAAAAACCGCGGGAATTTATCTTTTGTTATAATGGTTACTTCTTTGTTGATTTCAAGAGTGGTGATGGTATTCTTGCTGCATTATTATACCTATAGGCATTATCACTGTTCTGCGGTTCATTCAAACTAAACCTCTATGATACTATTATGAATACACTGCTAAGTAGGAGTATATAATTCAAATGACTCTAAGAATGTGATGATGATTACATCTCATTCTATGTGGTTCCATGTGATTCTCTTGTGACTAACACCAAGCAATTGCTGCAAACGACTATGAATACAACACAATCCCATATATCTAATTTGTCTTCAACTGTAACTACTCCTACGGTTTCGAACATCAATGCATCTTCCAGCGGATCTGCGCCTGTTACCCCAGTACAAACGGATTCGTCAATACCTAACAATTCTGCAGGTGATCAATTTCATTTCTTATTAGTACTAGCTCTCTCTAGTTATTTGCCTCCATTACAGGCTGCTGAAAGCGGAACTGAAGTCAAGTCCGAGCGAAAACGCTCAACAAGAGTTGTCTTTTCTCAGAAGACAAAGGATGTCATGCATTCTTTGCTTTCTACTCTGAAGATTCAATATCCCAATATGACAAAGAAAGAAATGTCCAAGTATATATATCACCATCTCAAAGCCCAAGGATTGGCTGTTGGAACATATCAGTCTGTTTTGACATGGGTATACAATAATGCGAAGCATCAATAATATGGTTGTACTTTATCGTAGTACACTGTTTTGTTATCATGAATTGTGATAGTACGATTCTTGCAATTAACGAGTTTATTTTATCAACAACATCCTTTATTAACGACTTCTCGCAATCGTAACATTACTCATTGCAGAAATTAGACTTCTAGTTGTGAATCCAAATTAAATCGAATCAACAATCGGATTTGTGAACTCGAAGCAGCATTATCTCTGCTCGAAACCAAAATGGATAGTGCTAAGCAAGAAGACCGTAACTTCAATTTATTTGTTCTCATCTAGACTGTAATAAGGGAATGCAATTCTTAGAAAAGTTGAAAGGGAACGATCAACCAACCTCAGTCAAAATTACTTCTTCTGAAATTAATACTCCGAATAAATCTGCTTTGGACTCTTCAGACAAATCTACTGTATTGTGGAAGGATCATCCTCAAGTTAGTCACTTCTATAAATTGTTGGCTATGGGAATACCAGCAGATGCTGTTAAAGTGCGAATGAAACAAAATGGACTTGATGGATCTCTTCTGGAGTATCTCAGGTATTTTCATCTTATTGCATAGTAATGATCCTAATTCTCCGGTTCCTCCTCATTTCCTGTAGATTGCCTTCTCTAGACTTTTCTTAATTGAACTGTTTGTTATCATCTTCAACGTATTCAGAATCGA
>JABLTK010071673.1_pt1 | contig 18484 bp, 18 predicted proteins | sample 7160131 | NCBI WGS metagenome assembly JABLTK01 (sample SAMN14651221, study PRJNA627086) | human gut metagenome | isolation source: feces | host: Homo sapiens
AATTCAAAAAAAGCTTGCTGGTGTTGTGGGGAATTCCGGCAGGTTTTCTATACTGCCTGCCAGTACAATAACGGGGATATGTTCTTTTTGTGCTTCCTTTAGTATCCTGTATGGAACTTTTCCCATAGCTGTCTGCCGGCCGATCTTCACATCGCCCACCTGAACGACGGTATCCTCCGGGTGGAACTTCCGGTTGCAGCATTTGAAGGGCTCGGAGACCCGCTTGACGGAATCTACAATGTCCAGACTGGCCACCAGATCCATATCTACCTTGCTGGTGTCGCCCACCAGACCCAGAACCGTATAATTCTGGCCCTCGGAAACATGGATCTCCAGGCCAAGCGCCTTCAGCCAGCCCACCAGCTGCTCTCTGCTTTCCTGCGGTGCGCTGGGCTTGAGTACGACGATCATAATGCGTTCCTCCTGATGCTTTTTTATTATTATTCATTCCATTCTCGCGGTTTATCAAAACAAAAAACGCCGCCCAGGCCGAACCTGTGCAGCGTCAAAAGCAGCTCCTTGACTTTCCCTTGCAACACAAATCAGCCTTACTATGAGAGCATAGTAAAGTAATAATAGGAAGCAAAGGAAATCGTGAAGATCATAGCAGACATTCTCCCGAAGTCAATAGAATATGGTCTCACTATATCACCATTTCCGGCGGGTGTCAATCCGCTATTTTTCATAAAAATCCGGAGATGCGCCCCATGTTTTCTATGAAAATGCGGCGGCGAAGGCGCGGCGCAGAACGCATTTCTGAAGATCGCAGGAAATGCGTGACTTTGCCTGAAAAAACTGTTATACTGTAAAAATGTGATTTGACGGAGAAGGGAGGATCGCCGGATGAAGCGCGCAAAAAAGTGGATCGCCGACGGGCTGATCCTGGCGCTGTCTGTGGGGCTGACGCTGTACTATGTGTTCCGCGGGCAGGATCTGGAGCAGATGCTGATGCTCCTTCGGCAGGCCAGACCGCTCTGGTGCGGCCTGGGCCTTTGCTGCATGGTGCTGTTCATGCTGGGCGAGGCGGTGGTGTTTCGCTATCTTTTCCGGGTGCTGGGGCAGAAGACCCGCTGGAGCCATTGCTGCCTCTATGCCTTCACGGGCTTCTTTTATGCCGCCATCACCCCGGGCGCCGGCGGCGGCCAGCCCATGCAGGCTTATTATATGAAGCAGGACGATATCCCCGTTGCCGTGTCCATCCCGGTGCTGACCATGGTGACGATCCTTTATAAGGCCGTGCTTATCGTCATCAGCACGGGGGTGCTGCTGCTGCGGCCGGCGGCGATCATGAAGGCGCTGGCGCCCTGCATGACCTGGTGCTGGCTGGGGCTGGGGCTGAATGTGGCCTTTGTGGGGGCGCTGCTGCTGTTTATCGGCTGGCCGCAGCTGGCCAGACGCATCGGCTGCGCCTGCGTCCGCTTTGCGGAGACAAGGCTCCGGATCCGCCGGGCGGCGGCGCTGTATCCCGCGGTGGAGCAGGGCTGCAGAAAATATGCCGGTGTAGTGGAGCGCTTCCGCAAGGAGGGAAAGGCCATCGCCGCCGCCTTCCTGATGACCATGCTCCAGCGGACGCTGCTGTTTGCCGTCACATGGATGAGCTGCCGGGCCTTTGGACAGCGGAGCTGCGGACTGCTGCAGGTGATGATCCTGCAGGCCATGATCCATTCGGCGGCGGATATGATGCCGCTGCCCGGCGGGACCGGCATCAGCGAGCACCTGTTTCTGGAGATCTTTGCGCCCCTGCTGGGGCAGACGCTGGACCTGCCGGTGATGGTGCTCAGCCGGGGGCTGAGCTTTTATTCCCGGGTGCTGGTCAGCGGCGTCTTTGCCATGGCGGCCATGGTGGTGTTCCGGCGGCAGCGGGCCCTTTTGCAAAAACAGCCGCCGGAGACCGGCGCGCAGGGGAAGGGGGCGTGCTGACCGTGGCCTGCAGAGACAGACAGGGCAGCCTCCTTCCCGCGGAAAAAGCGCCCTCCGGCGTGCTGCGGTTTCTCTATGACTGCGCGGCGGGCCGGCCGGCGCTGGGGCTGCTTTCCCGGCCGGGGGTCTCCCGGGCGGTGGGGCGTCTGATGGATTCCCGGGCCTCCCGCTGCCTGATCCCCTTCTTTCTCCGGAAGACGGGCATTGATATGACGGACTATGAAAAAGGCCCCTTCCCCAGCTTCAATGCCTTTTTTCGCCGCCGGCTGCTGCCGGGGGCGCGGCCTGTGGATCCTGCGCCGGAGCATCTGATCTCCCCCTGCGACGGCCTGCTCACCGTGATCCCCGTGGAGGAAAACGCCCGCCTTACCATCAAGGGCCGGGAATATACGCTGGAGCATCTGCTGGGCAGCGCCGCGCTGGCGGAGACCTACCGGGGCGGCACGCTTTTTCTGCTGCGGCTGACCGTGTGCCATTATCACCGCTATTGCTATGTGGCCGACGGAACGGAGGGCCCCAGGACGCGCCTGCCGGGCCGGCTGTATTCCGTCCTTCCGCTGGCGGCGGAAAAAAGGCCCGTTTACCGGGAAAACATCCGGGAATATTCCATCCTGCATACGGCGGCCTTTGGCCCTGTGCTGACCATGGAGGTGGGAGCCATGATGGTGGGCCGCATCGTCAGCCATGCGCCGGGCGGCGCCGTCTGCCGGGGGCAGGAAAAGGGATATTTTGAATTTGGCGGCTCCAGCATCCTGCTGGGCTTTGCGCCGGGCGAGACCACGCCGGACGCAGATCTGCTGCGCAATTCCCGGGAGGGCTTTGAGACTGCCGTGCGGCAGGGAGAGCGGATCGCCGTGGGCGCCGGGAAAACGGTTGACAAATCCCGACAGGCCGGATATAATAAGGCTTAGTAAAGGCGAAGATGGGCAGGAGTAGCCCGCAGTGGATGGACAGAGAGGGCGCGGTCTGGTGGAAGCGTCTCTGAAGCTGCGGAGGAAGGTGGGCCCGGAGCCGCGGAGCTGAACGATGCAGTAAGCTTCGCCGTTTTCCGCGTGAAGGAAGATGCCGCCAAGGCGGCAGAGCGCGTGCCTGCGGGCACGAATATGGGTGGTACCGCGGTGAGAGCCGTCCCGTAATGCTTTTTTGCATTGCGGGGCTTTTTTATTGCTGAAAAAACACAAATGAAACAGATACAGGAGGAAGATCAAATGAGCGATCGCAAGGAATTGCCCAAGACCTATGACCCGGCGGCGTCGGAGGGCAGGCTTTATGAGTTCTGGCAGGAGGGCGGCTTTTTCGGGGCCAAGGTGGATCCGGAGAAAAAACCCTTCTCCATCGTCATGCCCCCGCCCAATGTTACCGGTCAGCTGCACATGGGCCATGCCATGGACTGCACCCTGCAGGATATCCTGATCCGCGCCAAGCGGATGCAGGGCTATTCCGCCCTTTGGGTCCCCGGGACGGACCATGCGGGCATCGCCACCCAGATCAAGGTGGAGGAGGCGCTGCGCAAGGAGGGCCTGACCCGCTATGACCTGGGCCGGGAGAAGTTTCTGGAGCGGGTCTGGGATTGGAAAAACCGCTTCGGCGACCGGATCGTTACCCAGCAGAAGAAGATGGGCGCTTCCTGCGACTGGAGCCGCGCCCGGTTCACCATGGACGAGGGCTGCTCCCGGGCGGTGAAGGAGGTCTTCATCGACCTGTATCAGAAGGGCTATATTTATAAGGGCTCCCGCATCATCAACTGGTGCCCCCACTGTACCACCGCCCTTTCCGACGCCGAGGTGGAATATACCGAAAAGCCCGGCCACATGTGGTACATCCGCTATCCCCTGGCCGACGGCAGCGGCGACCTGGTGATCGCCACTACCCGTCCGGAGACCATGATGGGCGATACCGGTGTAGCCGTCAATCCGGAGGACGAAAAGTTCCGCCATCTCATCGGCAAAAAGTGCATCCTGCCCATCATGAACCGGGAGATCCCCATCGTGGGCGACGATTACTGCGAGATCGGCTTCGGCACCGGCGCGGTGAAGATGACGCCCGCCCACGACCCCAACGACTTTGAGGTGGGCATGCGCCACAAGCTGGAGATCATCCGCGTCAACGCCGACGACGGCACCATCAACGAAAACGGCGGCAAATATCAGGGCATGGACCGCTACGAATGCCGCAAGGCCATCGTGCAGGACCTGGAGGAGCAGGGCTATCTGGTGAAGGTGGAGGATTATTCCCACAATGTGGGCACCTGCTACCGCTGCCACAACGATGTGGAGCCGCTGATCTCCGCTCAGTGGTTCGTCAAGATGGCACCGCTGGCCAAGGAGGCCCTGCGGGTGGTCTACGACGGCGAGATCCGCTTCGTTCCGGAGCGCTTTGCCAAGACCTATACCAACTGGATGGAAAATGTCCACGACTGGTGCATCTCCCGCCAGCTGTGGTGGGGCCATCAGATCCCCGCCTATTACTGCGACGACTGCGGCGAGATGACCGTCTCCAAGGATCCTGTGACCGTCTGCCCCAAGTGCGGCGGGAAGCATATCCATCAGGACGAGGATGTTCTGGACACCTGGTTCAGCTCTGCCCTGTGGCCCTTCTCCACCATGGGCTGGCCGGATAAGACGCCGGAGCTGGGCTATTTCTACCCCACCTCCGTCATGGTCACCGGCTATGACATCATCTTCTTCTGGGTGGCCCGCATGATCTTCTCCGGCATGGAGCAGATGAAGCAGATCCCCTTCCGGGATGTGTTCATCCATGGCATCGTCCGGGACGACAAGGGCCGCAAGATGTCCAAGTCTCTGGGCAACGGCATCGATCCGCTGGAGGTCATCGATCAGTACGGCGCAGACGCCCTGCGCTTCACGCTGGCCACCGGCATCGCCCCCGGCAACGACACCCGCTTCTACTATGAACGCGTGGAAGCCAATCGCAATTTCTGCAACAAGATCTGGAATGCCTCCCGCTTCCTTCTGATGAATCTGGAGGCGGAGGACTTCACCCTGCCGGACAAGCTGGATCTGGAGGATAAGTGGATCCTGAGCAAATACAATGCGCTGGTCCGGGAGGTCACGGAAAATCTGGACAAATACGAGCTGGGCGTGGCGGCCGACAAGCTCTACAGCTTTATCTGGGATCATTTCTGCGACTGGTATATCGAGCTGTGCAAGACCCGTCTCACCGGCGAGGACAAGGAAGCCTCGCTCCGGGCGCAGAAGGTGCTGGGCCATGTGCTTTCCGGGACCATGCAGCTGCTGCATCCCTTCATGCCCTTTATCACCGAGGAGATCTGGCAGGCGCTGCCCCACGACGGCCCCTCCATCATGGTCTCCGCCTGGCCCAAGGCCGATGAAAGCAGGCTCTTCCCAGCGGAGGAGGCGGAAATGGAGGAAATCATGGCGGCGATCCGTGCCGTCCGCAACCGCCGCTCTGAGATGAATGTTCCTCCGTCCCGCAAGGCGGCGCTGATCATCGTCACCCAGAAGCCCACGCTCTTTGCCGATGCAGAGCCCTTTATGAAGCGTCTGGCTTGGGCCAGTACGGTCACCGTTGGACAAGAGGCCCCGGCCAATGCCGGCAGGATGGTCTCCTGCGTTACCGGCGCGGCCCAGATCTATATGCCCATGGAGGATCTGGTGGATCTGGAGCAGGAGCGTGAGCGTCTGCAGAAGGAGCTGGACAGCGCCCGCAACATGGTCCAGCGCACCGAAGGCAAGCTGAAAAACGAGAGCTTCGTTTCCCGCGCGCCGGAGGCCGTGGTCAATGCAGAGCGGGAAAAGCTGGAAAAATACAAGGCGCTGGCAGAAAAGCTGACGGCCAGCCTGCAGGCGCTTTCCGAATGACCTATCGGGAGGTCCTGGAATATCTGGACGCCCGCCCGCCCCGGGGAGAGCGACGGGGACTGGAGCGGATGCGCCTGCTGATGCACAAGCTGGGCGATCCGCAGCGGTCCCTGCGCTTCGTACACATCGCCGGCACCAGCGGCAAGGGCAGCACCGCCGCCATGACGGAGCGGATGCTCCGGGCCTGCGGCTATCGGACGGGGCTGTTCGTCTCGCCCCACACCTTTGATTTTCGGGAGCGCATCCAGCTGGACGGCGTTATGGCAGACAAGGCGCTGCTGGCGGAGACGCTGACGGAGATGCGCCCTGCGCTGGACGCGCTGGACGCCATGGGCGATCCTGCCGCCGCCTTTGAGACCATGACGGCGCTGGCGCTTTGCGTGTTCGCCCGGAAAAAGCCGGATCTGGTGGTGCTGGAGGTGGGCATCGGCGGCCTGCTGGACAGCACGAACATCATCGATCCGCCGGAGGTGGCCGCCGTCTGTGCCATTTCCGTGGAGCACACCAATCTGCTGGGCAAAACCATCCCGGAGATCGCCGCCCAGAAATGCGGCATCATCAAGCCCGGCTGCCGGGCGGTGGGCTATTGTGCGCTGCCGCCGGAGGCGCTGGCGGTGTTTCAGGAGACCTGCCGCCGCTGCGGCGTGACGCCGGAGATCCCGGTGTTTTCCCAGGTGCAGCTCCGCTCGGAGACAGATCAGGGCAGCCGCTTTGTCTGGCAGGGAAGGGAATGGTTCGTGCCGCTGGCCGGGCTCCATCAGGTGAAAAACGCGCTGACCGCGCTGGCGATTCTGCATCAGCTGCAGGCGGCGGGCTATGACCTGCCGGAGGACCGCATGGCGGAGGGCCTTTCCCAGTGCGTCTTCCCCGGGCGGCTGCAGGTGGTCCGGCGGGACCCCACCTGCCTGCTGGACGGCGCCCATAACCCCGGCAAGCTGGAAGCGATGTGTCAGGCGCTGGACCGGCTTTATCCGCAGCGGCCGCTCATCGCCGTCATGGGCATCATGGCCCGGAAGGATCATCAGACCGGCGTTCCCATGGTGGCCCGGCGGTGCAGAGCCTTTGTGGCGGTGGATGCGGAGCCGGGCTCCGGTCTGGCTCTGCCGCCGGAGCAGCTGGCCCGGGAGGCAGCGCCCTTCTGCCCGCAGGTAGCCGTTTGTCCCGATGCCAAAGCAGGCGCACAGGCGGCGCTGGCGCTGGCCGGGCCGGAGGATGTGATCGTGGCCTGCGGCTCCATTTACCTGCTGGAAAGCGCAATGGAGGGCTTTTTGGAAAAAGGGCCGGCAAAAGAAGCAAAATAAACAGAAAAAAGCAAAGAAACAGCCTTTGGCGCGGAGCCAAAGGCTGTTTTTTCTATAAAAAGCGCGGGGAAAGGCTCAATAGAGCTTTGCGCCTGCCGGAATGTGAGGATCAACCATCAGCAAATGGAGCTTTTCCTCGCCGTTTTCGTGATGCACAGCGGAGATCAGCATACCGCAAGAGTCAATACCCATCATCGCTCTCGGAGGCAGATTGGTGATTGCAATGCAGGTCTTACCAACCAGTTCTTCCGGCTCATAATATTCGTGAATACCACTCAAAATGACCCGATCTGTGCCGGTGCCGTCGTCCAGAACGAACTTCAGGAGCTTCTTGGACTTCTTGACGGCTTCGCACTCCTTGACCTTCACGGCGCGGAAATCGCTCTTGGAGAAGGTGTCAAAATCCACCTGATCCTCAAACAGCGGCTCGATCTGAACATTGGAAAAATCAATCGGCTCGTCCTTAATCTCGATCTCGACCGTACCCTTAGCTCCGCCGATGATGGCGACTTCCTCGGGCTTTTTCTCCGTCTTGGGAGTATCCAGCGGCTTCATGGTGGGGATAAGATTCCTCACATGGAATAGCTGTGTAGAAGCCCTGTTAATACTGTGCTTTGCTTACAGGTCACATTTTCCCGTGTGTGATAACTCTGTACATTTCCCTGCTGAAAGCATACACCATAGTGGTGCTCCAAGTGGTGTATGTGGTGCAACTCCAACCTTTCGCACCTCCGAAAGATTGTAGTTAATATTATAACAGTAGAATCTCAGAATTTCAATGGGTTTCAGGTCGTCCCGTAAGGAATCCAGAAAAAACTTCAATACTCTGCTTACATTCACTCTTTATATTGTGCCCGTCTAAAGCGTGGTTATAAACGGATATGCAAAGTTCAATCCCGTACTACGCCACGCCGTTAATCCTCTATCACAAGACAATTTACCGTTCCACTGAACGCTGTACAGGCATCTATGGCAATAATTCCGGGACCATAATAGGGAGAGAAGTCCGCATCTTCTCCAAACTCGGTCCCCTTGTGTTCGTATTTGCTATGGCCATACGAAGTATGCCAATGTCCGCAAACAATGGTCTTATTCTCATCTGCGGTCTGTGCTGCATCCATGCCATTGAACCATCTTGCTCGATTCCATTGCTCACGGTCTGCTTCTCTCCAAGAAGAAATATAGCTGTAGCTTTTATCCCTGTTCGGAATGCTTGGTATCCAGCCATGCGTGAAAACATAGTGTTCCGTCTCAAAGTAATCAAGCATCGCTGGGATAATCTCTTTGTAAAACGGTGTGTCTTTCGCTGCATCGGCAAAATCATAATGGCGTATAAATGCCATCACTGGATCAAAGCCCGTTAACTGGAGTGCAGTATCATAAGTTCCGTTTGATTTGTGATAGCTATATGGCATCCCTGCATCCGTGGTCACAAGCTCCACAAATAGGTCCTCATGGTTTCCACGAATGAGAATTATCTTGTCTTGCTCCATCTGCTCCAATATGAACTGCTGAAGCTGTTTCGCCTCATGCCCTCGATCAAATAAATCTCCGAGCATGATTAACTTATGAGGAGTTGTATCGGAAAAGAAGCCTGCCTTTTCCAAAGCAGACTTCATCTGCGTATAGTATCCGTGAACATCGGAGATAACATAGTAGCGCATAATCCCTTATTCTTTGCCTCTGTTTTCCTTGGATAGTCTGTCGGCCAGAATCAGTTCTTTCATCTTAAAGCAGAGCCATTCATCAATGGTCAGATCAAGCTCGGCAAGGGCAATCACCAGCCGCTTCATCTCATTCTTATCAATTCCAAAGTCAATGCTAATTGTATCGTAGTTCTTCGGAAGCTGCAAGATATATCGTGCCTCGTTGCGTTCATATCGCCTGAGTAATTCAGGCTGATCCTCAAAAAACTCTCTGATGAAATCGTTCATGACTGCGCCATCCCTTTTTGTGTACGAAGACTGACGCCCTCAACTAACGAGAATACTGCTGTATTCTTCTCTTCCAGAAACTCGCCGGATAAAACATATGTCTTTGAAGTGTCCATCTGGTTTGTCCGCATGATTCCATGAACAAATTGCTTGCTGTTGATCCTCATGACGCATCTGTGATCGGTGAACAGTTTCAGCGGAACTCGGAAAGCCATCACATCATCCTCATCACAAGGGAAAACGCTCAAAGAATCATGGCTGTCTGAAATTTTAATTGAGACATGGCTCGGCTTTCCCAAGGCTTTTATAACGCCCTTGCCGATGCTGATACAGCAGCGAGCGCCTTGCAGCGTCATTTCGATTGGGTACATTCTATCCTCATTCGTTGTTTCGGACATCATCGTCACCTCCATTTCCAATAATCGTGCCAAACAAAGTCTCCCGTTTCTTCTCCTGCTCCTGCATACTGATGGAAGCAGCCAGCTCTTCAGAAACCGTAGCGGGAACAGCGCCTCCGCTGGTGTCCATGTATCCGGATAGTGATTCGAAGCTGCTTCGTTGCTGAAGGGCTTCATAATCCGAATAACTCCTGCCCAACTTCATGCGGATCTCATCAGGATAGTATTTAACAATGCGTTTCTTCATTTTGCCGGTGTGCTTGTCAAAGTACTCCTCCGGCAGCGGATCAAACATAACAGCGGATGCAAGATCAAATACCAAAACCAGCCCTCGCTCAGAATTGGCAAGCCGTCCATAGATCTTGTACCGACACTCCTTGTTCCAGTTCATCATCTTATAAATGCTTTGGACATATTCCGGGCAGGATATAGAACGGTTGACCCACTTATCTTTCTTTAGTCTTGCCCATTCAATCGAAGAGATTTCTTCTTCCGCACAGATGGCCACAACCATTCGCTTTTTATTCTCACTGAGCATAGGAAGGACGTGCTGTACTCCCTCAAACAGCCGGATCGCTGACATACTAAATTCCATTCTGTTTGCACGAATACTCACAGCCGGTTTCTTAATCATGGAGAAGAACATTTTGGGCGGAACAACATAGTCATCGAGAGATTCAAACTCGATGGCATTTTTCTTGCCCAGTCGTTCTTGAACCAATTGATGAATCAGCTCCTGCTCCTTGGGCGTGTACCCTTCGGTTTTATCTCCCGTTATCGAGCTTTCTGCATCAGCGAGAAAGGAAAAATTATCGTTATCCATATCGTCCTCCGGTTACATTGCCTCATAGATTTGTTCTAATTCATCTTCAAGCTCTCCGTGTGTAGGGATTACTCCTATAAAAGGGTTCACTACTTTTGTACCATGGTTGCGAATATCTGCTGAAGACACCGCATCAAGGACACGCCCTCGTTGCTGTTTGATCTCATAACTGACACCAACTTGTTCCTGCCAGTTCTCCGGGTAAGCGATTCCTGCCATCAAACCAGCCGCACCGTCACACTCGCTTTCCTTATAGGGAATGTACTTTACGGTTGAATCTGAGGTGTCCATAGCATCAAGGTGCTTTTTATTCTTTCCAACCAAGATCTGCGGTTCATCAAGAAAAAAGAAAATGATCCTTTCGCCCCCTCTGACACGGGTCACACCTCTGAATCTGAATTTATACTTTCTCATCCAATCGAGCTTATCATAGACGGCGTTTGAGAATGCGGAAGTACATAGTTGAAGACCCGACTTTTTCGTTTCGTCCCATAGCACCGCATTGGGGTTTGTGGCATTGCAGCTTCGTACTGCGATTACTTCCAGTACCGGGTGGTACAAGAACTCTACATATTTCTGCTGCCCAAGTTTTTCCCAACAGACTGCATTCAATTTCATACTTCTTTGCGAAAATGTAAGCTGCGGATCACTGCGGGTCATGAACATGACACCGGGTGCAACCCGGTAATCATTCAGCGTCATGGAAACGACATTGCTGTGTGTTCTGCCGTTCATGATATTTGCCCGACGCTGAAGCTCGCAAAACTCATCCTCGTTGTAAACTTGGCGTGAAATATCCTGAAAAGCCCGATTGTCGATGCCGCTCCATGTCGGGGAGATACTGACGAAGCCTTTCAGTGCTCCACTATCGATCACATAAACATCCGGGACACTTCCGAACTTGTATCGGCTGGCTCGCATCATATGTGCTGCTCTTGCAATTTCAGGAGATACAATTCCCTCATGGTAATGGGGGATGTAGGCTCCTTCTCTCAGACCATCGTTTTTCGCCGTCACTTTTTCCTTATAGTCAATGACGACCCTTTTCCGAACCTCAAGATCACCCCAACGCCGTTCATTCTCCATAATTGCTTTCACCATTGAGGCTGTCCATTCGGTACGTCCCCGAAGTGTTGGTCGTTGCTTATCCGTCAGCACCTCTGCAATTTCTTCTGCGGTGTATCCGCACAGTGTAGCGAGGAAGATATATTTTACGGTCTTAGCCTCTTCTTCCTCGATGATGAAACCGCCCTCTATTGTGTGCCGTAAACCGAGCAGATCGGATAGCGGAAACTGTCCAGTGCAGATTCTTTGATCATAGGATAGGATCATGCGGCGACTTTTATTGCCGGATTCCCACTCTGCAAAAAGGCCTTGCATCTGGAGCCTTTCGTTGATGTTCGGGTCCAGCGTATAAAGGTCCTCCGTTTCAAAATACACGCCGACCGGGTTTGACGGATTCGTCGTTCTTAGTTTCCGCACTTCCTCAATCAGGTCAGAGATGTTACGGGCAAAACGAGACACACTGGCACAAACGATCAAATCCATTTTCTTCTTCGACGCATCTTCCAGCATTCGTTTGAACTCTGGACGCCATTTTTTCGATGTGCCGGATTTGCCCTCGTCACTGTATATTTCCGCCAGATCCCAGTTGGGCGTTTTGGCAATCTTCTCTGTATAGTACTTTGTTTGGTTTTCGATGGAAGAAACCTGCTCTTTACTTTTCGTGCTCACACGGGCATAAACCGCAACACGCTTATGCTCTGCATCTTGAATGGTAGGCGTTGGTTTTGCTGGACGGAAAATAGTCTGCGGCGGAACCGTATAATGCTGGATTCTCTTCTTCGTTTCATACCGGTAATATTCTCGGTCAGCATCCTGCGGACGCCACACCGGAAGCCGCTGGTCTACGATTTCTTGCTCATCGCCTCGGATTTCCGATTCCTTGTTTTCATCCTTTGCCATATCCTTATCCGTCCTCCCGTAAGTTTGTGATGGCAGAAACCACTCCATTCAACCACTTCTGGTGGTCAGGCGGATTCAGATAAATGTAGTCTTCAGCCATTTTTATCAGTGCTTCACGCTGCTTGTCCGCGTTGAGAATCGTGTTGATGTTGAACTGGTCATCGTCGGTTATGATGTCTACCCGTTCTTCCAGATTAAAGATGAAATGGAGCCAGTAGCAGAACTCTCGTGTGTTTGCACTCAAATATCCTTTGGTTTCTGCAAAAATCAGATTCACTTTTCCATCTGCACAATCCCGCATAAGCCGCAGCATCTCAGGACGCTTGGCCGTTTCTTTATAACCGGTGATGTCGATATAAACATCCACGAGTGTGCCATCCTCAAAATCACCAAACCGTCTTTCAATCGCATTTCGATGAAAGGCTCTTATCTCATGCTCATTGCGCAGATTCAGTTTTGCCCGCTTTACATAGCCACCGATTCGGAAAATCCGCTCTGTATCTGTGCTCACACTCATCGTCTTTGCTTCTTTCCTTCGTTCCAAACATAATCCACGAAGATATCCCAGTTGTTCATGACCTGCATATAGACATCGACTTTGATTCCTTTCGTGCCCCGATCTCCGCACCAAGGTCCGATGACAACTTCCCATTCACATTTACTGCAGTAATAGTAGAAAAGAGAACGGCGCAGCTCCTCAGCGAATGCTTCTTTCTCTGTGCATTTCAGCAAGAGCTTCCGTACTTCTTCTCTGAATCTCCCATGTTCAAATATGTTAAATGGGCGAATCTCATGCCCACTCATACTGTGATAGTAGGCTTTCCAAACTAAGTTCTCCATCATCTCATCTCCCGGTAAACATCATTGGTTATTTGGGTTTTGGCAAACTCCAGTACCAACTTCCGCCAGAACGGTAAGTTGTGACTTGGAGTTCTTTTTTTGCTTTCTCAACAGTACGGCTTCCAACGCCTATATCAGCAAGGCCGGCATATACTTCTTTTGCCGGACGATCCTCATGTTCCAAAAGCTGAATAAGTTTTGCACGAGCTCGTTCCCGCTTGGTTGTTTTTACTGTGATGCTGTCCATGAGTTCTGCGGTATTCAGATCATATTTGCCGTGCCATACGATTCCGCCATGCTCTTTGAACGAGAAAGCAATTGCAGGTCCTTCCGGAGCAAGGCTCGATTTTATCGGATACATGTATCGAATGTCAGGGCGGCTTTCGTCTCTTGAGATCATGAGCACACTTCGTGCAATAGCAGCAATGTCGATAGAGCCAAGCCCTCGATACAATGATTTGCTACTGCCGCCTTTGTTCATGTGACCGATGAGAATTACAGCGCATTTGTTGCGGTCTGCAATATTTGCCAGCTTCCGCAGAACAGAGCGCATCTTGGTGGCACTCTGCATATCTGCATCAGGCGGGATAAATGCCTGAATGGGGTCGATAATAAATACACTGGCGTGTGTGTCCTTGATCGCTGTTTCGATTCGACCGTCCTCCAGTGTCAATGCAATGTCGTTGTCTATGATATAAGCTACTCGTTCACAATCCGCTCCGGCCTGCTGGAGACGGGGCTTTATTGTATCTGCAATACCGTCTTCAGCACACTGATAGATCGCAACGCGCTTTCCTTTAGCAGGAACACCATCCGGCATAGGCTGTCCTGTCGTAATTCTTGCTACGACATTCAACGCAAATGTAGATTTACCCTCACCGGGATCGCCTTGGAGCACCGTCAGCTTCCCGAGCGGTATATAGGGATACCATAGCCATTCAACCGGCTCAGTTCGGACATTTGCGTAGTATTGGTAAACGGAACCTTCCATTCTAACCTCGCACATTTCTCAAAGCAGATAGGGATCATAAGTCACTACTATTATTATAAGGTGGTGACACATCTGCTTCCATCGCCGTTTCGGCAATAACCGCTTTTCGGTGAGCCATTTTGGCAAAAACAGTGTCCAAGCTCGCACTTTTCCTGCTTTTAACCTCGCAAAAGGGATGCTCACAAAAGTGCGTGCTGCCTTGCGACCTTAAAAGAAAGAGCACCGCTTGCACGGTGCCCTTTCAAGATACAGAGGACAAAGCTCCTGTCACTTTGCACCTCTCTGTTTAGATTTTCTTATTCCCTGTATGCAGCTCTAATAAGGCAATTGCATCCTGTCTGGCTCGTTCGTCCGCCTGACGCATAGCGCTTATCATTGCAGCTTCTTTTTCGGTTATGCTCGTGTCAACGACCTCATCATTTCCAATTAGACAATCAACTGAAACGCCGTACAGCTTGGACAGCTTCAGAAGAATATCGATGGATGGCTCTCGTTTGCCATTCTCATAACGGCTGTAAACAGATGGCAAGCAGCACAGATAGTCTGATACCTCTTGTACTTTGAGTTTGCGACTGACTCGCATTTCTTTTAGGTTCATGTATTCCTCCGCATTCCGAGATGGTGCGAAGTGACACGAAGCATTTACCCCTACGGAATATGATACTACCAAAACGGTATCTGGTCAACGAGCCATTTACCGATACGGTAGTACATTGCATTCCGCTCCGGTAGTATAATTTAATATAGTATATTGGAAGGAGGTCGTGCCTGTGAACATCAAGGATATTCGCACTCGCAAGGGGCTTACACAGGCAGAAGTGGCCTCCGCATTGGGCGTATCCTCCGTGGTTTACTCCCGTTATGAAACCGGCTCCAGGCAGCCTTCCATTGACATTCTGATCCAACTGGCAGATATTTTTGGCGTAACGGTTGACTACCTGCTGGGAAGGCAGGACATCGAGGACTCTACACTGTCTGAATATGAACTCAGCTTGTTGATCGCATCACGAAAAGCTGATGAGCGAGCAAAGCAAGACGCACTCAACATGTTACTTGCCCATGCAGTAAAAACGAATCAAAAGAACTAAGAGGAACTGCAAGTCGCAGTTCCTCTTTTTAGTTTCCATTGTTCTTTTGAGCAAAGTATCGCTTCCGAAGATGGGCAACATCCCTTTGACTATCCGAATTTATAAATAGGTTTGCCTTAGCGAAGGCTTGCTTGATTTCTGTGGCAAGCGCAATCGGGTCTTTCTGCCGTATCACAAATAACTGTATCCTTTTCGCTTTGCACAGGAAGTGAAGAACCTCCGCGACTTTGGCTTCTCTATCAGTGCCTTTTTGAGAAAAGGCAAACGCAAGCCGCAGTTCCGGGATAACTGCATCGATCCGTGCCCCAATCATTTTTTCGTCGTCTGTGCGTGTCGCAAGCCCATATTGCTTTGCATACATCGTTACAAGCAGATATGGCAGCTCCTTAAGAAATACTTTCTCGCAGTAGATGCAGCCGGCTCCTCCAACTGCGCGGTGAAACACTTTATCCTTCCATTCATGCCCGCAAATGCCTTTCCACCAAACTGGGTATTGTGACAGTCTTGATATCTCTGTGGGCTTTCTTGTGTTTTTGGCAGCATTCCATTCCTGCGCCAGCTCCGGGTCTGTAGTTGCCAAATCGTTATAACCGGGCAACAAAGCGTTTTTCGTGCATACCGGGCATTTTAGCCCATGAACTTTGGATTTGATTACCGCCCTATACTCATGTCCGCAGGTACTGCACTTCCACCAGACATTTTTGGTGGAGCGCTCGTTGAAATCTTCCGGCAATAATGTGCCGTTTTTTTGTGACCATTCCAATGCGAGCTGCGGATGGAGCGAAGCTAAATCATTGAATCCCTTCAGCAATTTTATTCCGCTGCAATAAGGGCATTTGCTTCCATAAGCCCGTGTAGATATGAGCGTAAACCACTCATGGCCTTGTTCGCATTTCCACCAAACTTTCCGATTTGCATAAGGCGTTACCTGTGTTGGCTTGAGCGGTGCGTTTTGAGGCGACCACTCCTTTGCAACCTGCGGCAGTACAGTTGCAAGGTCGTTAAATCCTTGAAGGACTGCATTGTGTGAACAGTAGGGGCAACCAGCTCCCCTGACGCGATTTCGGATTTCTGCGCTCCACTCATGTCCGCAAGCTCCTATCCAAAGCACTTTCTTATGAGAGCCAACACCGATCTCTGTTGGTTGGATGGTATTATTCGGCGACCATTCTTTCAGTAGTTCCGGTTTCAAACTCGCAAGGTCATTGATACCCGCAACGATTCTGGCGTTACTGCAAATCGGGCAATTCTCGCCGCTTGATCTTGCCTTTGCGCTGGCCTGCCACTCATGGCCACAACTGCCATGCCACCAATATAGTTTTTTAGAACCATAGGTTACATCATCCGGTGAGATGCTGCCGTTTCTTTCTGACCATTCAGCTACAAGCCAAGGTTTCTTATTTGCCAAACTGTTTTCCATACTGTTGCCGCCCTTCCTGCGTACTGCTAACAGTATAAGAAAAACCTCAAAATAAGAGAAATGTGCAAAAAGAGAAATCCCCCTGCAATCGCAGATTTTGCGACCGCAAGGGGGAGAGAACCATATTATACATTTGCCATTTGCTTGGCTCCGGTTTTCAAATATGTTTCAAAGGCTGTGATTTCTCGTTTCTTCAGGTCGTTCGTGACCGTCACATAAATATCGAGCGTGGTCGTTACATCGGCGTGACCAAGCACAGACTGCACGACCTTTACATTCAGACCGCTCTCGCACATTCTTGTAGCGAATGTATGCCGCAGCACATGGCACGAGAACTTAGGCAGAAGAACCGGATCGGAGTCTACGCCCTTTTTCTCAAGAACTTCGCTGTTACAATCGCGCATGATCCGTTGCAGAGCCTTATTCAATGTGCCTTGATGCTGCACCTCGCCGTTCCGATTAACAAACACGAAGTCTGAATACCCCTCAATGTGGCTGACACTTTTCATTCCGCACTCCTCTTGGAACTCCTTTTCCATGAGGAATGCCTGCTTCACACCTTCGGTCATGGGAATTTCCCGAATACCGGCTTTTGTCTTAGGTGTATTGATGGAGAAGTAGCAGCCCTTCTCATCTCTGTGGTTGTAGTACACCAGCGTGTGGTTCACGCTGATGATGCCGTTTTCCATATCCACATCGCACCAGCGCAGACCAGTGATTTCCCCCACACGCATTCCGGTATTCGCCATAATATAAAAGACAGGATACCAGTGCTGGTATTTTGAAGTTCTGGCCAGATAGCCAAGAAACAGTTCTTCCTGCTCAAGGGTCAAAGCCTTTCTTTTCTCGATTTCCGAACCGTGCGCCATTTTGATTTCTCGAAGCATATTGGCCGCAGGGTTGCTGCGAATCATATCGTCATCGACGGCTATCTGAAATACTTGGTGGACGATATTATGGATGACATCTACCGTAGACGGCTTCAGAACCTTATCGTCGATGAGCTGGTTATAGAATCGGCGCACATCCGATTTTTTCACCTGTACAAGCTTCTTCTTTCCGAAAGTTGGCTTCACAAACAGCTCATACATATAAATGTAGTTTTTCATGGTGCTGTCCTTGATGCCTCTTTTCAGTTGGCACCAAAGCTCATATACATCATTCACCGTGACATTTTTGATATTGGCTTTAATGCCGTCATGCTGATCAACAAGGATCTGCTCCTCCTGCTCCCGGAGATCTTCCAATGTTGCAGCGTATATGGTATTACGTTTTCCGAGCTTGTCTGTCCAGCGGTACATATAGCTGCCGGTTTTTCTCTGTACCTCTCCGGTGCGTAGCCTGACATGGTGGCTATCAAAGCGAACGGTTGTCTGCCGCTTTTCTTTCTTTTGAAACTGCATAGTCTTCACTCCTTTGCTTTCGCTTTTCTCTTGGCACCATTAAGGATACATAGAGACATCTCGTTTTCCAATGTTGCGAATCAGCCTATATCAAGCAAATCGCATACTTGACTCATACAGAATAGGCCGACTCAAGGTATTCATCGAACTTTTTCCGCTTGATCATTCTTCGGTTTCCGACCCAGATAACATAGTTGCATTCGGGCTTATCGGTCATATCCCGGAGCTTCCTCACGCCGATACCGCTATATGCGGCAGCTTCTTCCAGACTAATGGTAATGCGCTCCCAAACAGGAACGAGATTTTCTTTTTCTGTTCGCGTCATTTATTCCGCCTCCTCGCGTTTCCGGAGATAGGTCACATATTCACTTCTGTTTCGGAACTTGTACCATCTCCAGTTGTATTCCTCCGATTTGAAAAACGCCTTACGGATCGCATCATAGAAATGCTGGATAGCTTTCATGTTGATACCGGGGGTCAGCACCAAGTCGCCGACTTTGATTGCAGCAAGGTCTTTGTGTTCTTTTCTCCACGGAGTATAGAGGAAGGGCTGTGACAT
>JABLTK010136866.1_pt1 | contig 18468 bp, 19 predicted proteins | sample 7160131 | NCBI WGS metagenome assembly JABLTK01 (sample SAMN14651221, study PRJNA627086) | human gut metagenome | isolation source: feces | host: Homo sapiens
AGGTACTGTGCCACATCTCAAAAACAGGAGGCCGATCCCATGAACGAACCCCAGTGGAACCAGGAGGCAGAGACCTTCGCCCAGGTGTGGCAGCGGGTCTCCCCTGACCCGGACGCCAGCCCCATCCAGACCGTCCGTTCCCCTGCTCCCCCGCCCGCTCTGCCCTCTGGCGACCGTTGGACCGGCGTGCTGCGGGAGCTGATCACCATGGAAGTCATCCAGTGGCGGCGCTGTCGTGCCCTGGCCCAGCAGACTGGTCAGCGGACTCTGACCAGCCTGGCGGAAAAGAAACTCCGCCGGGCCAAACGTCTCGCCGCCGCCCTCTTCCTGCGCTGTCAGGTCTGGTATCTCCCCTTGACTGACCACCGCCCCGCCAACCGTCGTCCCACCAACCGGCAGATGCCCCGCACCGGCTATTCCGCCCTGTTCCAAGGGGCGCAAGTCCTGCAGGTACGGTACGAAGCAGCCGCACGTCATGCCCAGCCGCCAGAGCTGGCGCTGTTCCGGTCGGCAGTGGAGGAGCTGACGGAGGAACAGCGGGTGCTCATCGGACTGCTGAGCCGGCAGAGGCGCTAAAAAAGCCGTTTGCAGTCTGTTCATAATTTCTTTATCCTTCGTTCACCACTTCTCCCCGTATTTTTTGTATCCTATCCTTGCAAGCAAGATTGCATCATAAAACTCCCTCTCTTTTTTCTCTTTCTAAAATGCAAAACGTAAAAGCGCTGTTCCCGATAGGAACAGCGCTTTCGCTTTTTGATCACTTGAGCAGGTTGATGACCGCGGACTTTTTATAGCTCAGCAGCCCCTCGTCGGTGACGCGCATGGTCTTGACCACCTTGTTGGCCACCTCGATGGTGTTCACCTCCCGGAACTTGGGCAGGCTCACCGTCAGCACCATGCCACTGACCAGCAGAGAGGTCAGACCGGTGACAGGGGTGGCGGGGACGGTCTTGACCATCAGCTTTCCCTCCCGTGCGTGGCACAGGGTCAGGGCTAAGTAGCAGCCCAGCTGCTTGCTGACCAGCACCTGGTTGTCCTTGTGATCCACTTCCCGGTTGACCAGGTTGTACTCATAGGCGGCACCCACCGCCTGAGCCACCGCCTCCGCTTCCTCGGGCTGGAAGGTCAGCTGGATATTCTTGGCTTCTGCGGCATCGATGAAGTCGCTGGCATAGCTCAAGGTCAGCACACGGGTCTTCCAGGCCAGGTCGCTCTCCCACTCTTTTCTCGGCAGCTGCAGCTTCTGGTTCAAATCCTTCGGATCCATCCCCTGCTTGGCCAGTTCTTCTACCTGTGCCTTCATGGCACGCATTTCCTGCATTTCTTTGATGACGTCCATTGATGCTTCCCCTTTTCTCTTTATTTATGGTATGGTTGTGTCTTTACGCATTATTTCTGAACCAACTGGCACAGCAATTCGACCGTCTTCTCCATCCCCTCCACGGTGATGTGCTCATAAGGCCCATGGAAGGCGTAGCCGCCGGTGCCCAGGTTGGGGCAGGGCAGCCCCATGAAGCTCAGCCGTGCGCCGTCGGTGCCGCCTCGGATGGGTTCCACCACCGGCGTCAGCCCCACCGCTTCCGCAGCGGCCTTGGCGTGGTCGATGAGGTGGATGTGCTGCTGGATGACTTCCGCCATGTTCTGGTACTGATCCTGGATGCTCCACTCCACAGTGCCTGCGCCGTACCGCTCGTTCAGCACCTTGGCCGCGTGGAGCACGGTCTCCTTCCGCACCTGGAACCCGGCGGCACTGTGGTCACGGAGAATATAATGCAGCTCCGCCTGTCCCACGTTGCCGGTCATCTGGGTCAGGTGATAGAACCCTTCGTAGCCCTCGGTGTCCCTAGGCGTCTGCGCCGCCGGCAGCATGGCGTTGAACTCCATGGCCACCAGCAGAGCGTTGACCATGGTGTTCTTCCCCTCGCCGGGGTGGACGTCCAGGCCGTGGATGGTGATGGTGGCAGAGGCGGCGTTGAAGTTCTCATACTGAATCTCACCCTCTTTGCCGCCGTCCACCGTGTAGGCATACTGCGCGCCAAACCGTTCCAGGTCGAACCGGTCCGCACCAGCGCCAATCTCCTCATCCGGTGTGAAAGCGATGCACAGCTTCCCGTGGGGCAGCTCCCGCACCCGTTCCACCATGGTCATGATCTCGGCAATGCCTGCCTTGTCGTCTGCCCCCAACAGGGTGTCCCCGCTGGTGGTGATAAGGGTGCGGCCTTTCAGTTCCGCCAGGTGGGGGAACTGCTCCGGCGTCAGGGTCTTTCCGCTGTCGCCCAGCGCTACCGCTCCGCCGTCATAGTCCCGGATGACCTGGGGCTTGACCCCTTCCGCCGGGTAGTCCGCCGTGTCCATATGTGCGATGAACCCCAGGGCAGGACGTGCTTCCATGCCCTCGGTAGCCGCCAAGTGACCGTACACATAGCAGTGCTCGTCCACCATGGCGTCCGCCACACCCAGCTCCTTCAGCTCTTCCACCAGCAGCTTTGCCAGCTCCCACTGACCAGGGGTGGAGGGGCAGACAGCAGCCCCTTCGGCGCTCCGGGTGGGCAGCTTCCCATAGCGCAGCAGCCGCGTAGCCACTGTATCCGGCGCTTTCACGTCATAGATCAGCTCCAGCTCATCGGCACAGCCGTCAAAGGTGTTCTCGTCCACGTTGCACCCCTGAGGCAGATGTACCACCCGCAGGCTGTCACAGTCGCCGAAGGCATCGGAACCGATGGACTCCAGGGAAGCGGGCAGGTACAGCTCTTCCAGCAGGTCGCAGTCCCAAAAAGCGTCATCCTCGATGACCCGCAGCCCTTCCGGAAAGTTGATCTTCTTCAAATTCACGCAGCCACTAAAGGACTGGTCCCCGATGACCTCCAAGCCCTCCGGCAGCACCACTTCTTCTACGCCGAACAAGTTTTCACACAGGCAGTCGGCAATACGGCGAGTGCCCGGCAGGATTTCGATGAGCTTCACGGCACAGCAGCCCACCTCCTGGGAGAAGGGTCCTTCCACATCCGGCTCCGCCTCGCCAAACAGGGCAGCGCGCTTCACGTGGGGGCTGTAGAAGCAGCCGTCACCCAGCTGCTTCACGGACTGGGGCACCACCACCTGTTCAAATCGCTTGTTCCGGAACGCTTCCTCCGCGATCTCCGTCACCGGCCGGCCTTCCACCGTCTCCGGGATGGCCAGCACCACGTGTTCCTCCCGACGGCTGCCCAGGAGCTTGGCACTCCCGTCCGCCAACGGCTGGTACTCCCACTCGCCGTCCCGACGGGACTCCCCTTCTTGGCCACGGAGGTACTGGGCGTCCACGTCCTCCAGCGCCGGGTTGGTGTTCTCGCTCACGTCCACGTCCCACAAGCCAGAGCACTGGGTGAACGCGCCTTCTGCGATCTCACCCACGTCAGGGCCGATGACCACCCGTTCCAGGTTATCGCAGCGCTGGAACGCGCCCTGTTCCACGCTCTCCAGGTGTTCCAGACGAATCTCCCGGATGGCGCCGCAGGACATGGCCGCCCCCTGACAGATGACCCGGGTCTGAGGCGGGATGTGCTCCCACCGCAGCTCGGTCAGGTGACCGTCAGTGACCAGGGACAGGATCTCGCCCTCGTCGTCGCACCGTTCCTCTTTCATCACCGTGTCCCCGTCCAGCCAGGTGGTCACGAAGCCATCTGTCCCGGGGTACTCATAATAGATCTCCTTCAGCTGACTGCCCTTATAGCCTGCCTTCACATCCTCCCGCTCGAGGATTGCCGCCAGCGCTTCCCGCTTGTCCGCTGGGGTCAGGTCAGCCAGCGCCTCTGCCAGACCATACCTGGTCAGATCCTTGGCCTCCTCCCAGCCGTAGCGCACCTCGATGGTGCCCTTGGGGTCGGCTCGGCAGGCGAACCGGACGCCAGAGGTGTCCGGTTCCACGGCGATGCCGGCGTCCAGCAGCGCCTGAGCCAAGGGTTGATTGTAAAGCCGGATGGTGATGAGATGACCCGGCAAATAAGTTGTCTGCGTCATGTGGATTCCTCCTGTTTCGTCGGCTTGCGCCGGATGATTTCCAATGGGTTTATTGTACCACAGCCGGAGCGGGTTGAAAACCATCCCCGCGGGAAAATCCCCCTCCGGCCGTTCCCGCCCCCACGAACACAAATGAAAATTTTCCTTGTCTTTTTTCTCCCCATTCCCGCGCATTTTGCAGGGTTTCCTTCGTTTTTCCTCGCAAATTGTTTCCATCCCCACCGTTCTTTCCACATTTTATTGGTATATCTGCCCACTTGCGCCCTTTTCTTTCGCGTTCTTTTTTGTTATACTGACTACATTATGTCCTTTAGAGAGGGATAAGAAAGAAGGAGTTTTTGTATCATGCAAGAGAAAAAGAGCAGCTTTGCAGCCCTGCTGCCCATCGCCATCTTCCTGGTGATCTACATCGGCGGCGGGATCCTGTTCCAGGATTTCTACGCCATGCCCGCCATCGTGGTCTTCCTCATCGCCCTGGCCGTGGCCTTCCTCCAGAACCGCGGCCTCAAGTTCAACGAGAAGATGCATCTGATCGCCGAGGAGCTTTCCGATGACAACATCATCACCATGTGCCTCATCTTCCTCCTGGCCGGTGCCTTCACCGGTGCCGCCACCGCCGCCGGCGGCGTGGATTCCACCGTCAACCTGGGTCTGACCCTCCTGCCCGGCGGTCTGGCCGTCGTCGGCCTGTTCGTCATCGGCTGTTTCATCTCCACCTCCATGGGCACCAGCGTGGGCACCATCTCCGCCCTGGCTCCCATCGCCGTGGGCATTAGTGAAAAGACCGGCTTCGCCATGGCCCTCTGCCTGGGCGCCGTGGTCTCCGGCGCTATGTTCGGCGACAACCTGTCCATGATCTCCGACACCACCATCGCCGCCACCAAGACCCAGGGCTGCGAGATGAAGGACAAGTTCCGCACCAACTTCCTCATCGTCCTCCCCGCAGCCATTATCAACATCGTCATCCTCCTGGTCATCACCATGAACGCCAACTACGCCGTCAGCGGTGACCTGAGCTACAACTTCCTTCAGGTCGTCCCCTACCTGGTCGTCCTCATCGGCGCCCTCATCGGCTTTAACGTCTTCGCCGTCCTGGGCGTGGGCACCATCCTGTCCATCGTGGTGGGTCTGTACACCGGCACCATCCCCGTCAATGAGATCTTCACCAGCATGGGTTCCGGCGTCACGAATATGTATGACATCACCGTTATCTCCATCGTAGTCTGCGCCATCAGCGCCCTGATGAAGGCCGGTGGCGGCATCCAGGCCATTCTGGATCTCATCCGCCGTCGGGTCAAGAGCCGCCGCGGCGCCATGCTGGGCATCGGCGTCCTGTGCGCCGGTGTGGACGTGGCCACCGCCAACAACACCATCTCCATCGTCATGACCGGCGAGCTGGCACGGGACATCAGCCAGGAATACGGCATCGACCCCAAGCAGACCGCTTCCCTGCTGGACATCTGTACCTCCGTGGTCCAGGGTCTGCTCCCCTACGGTGCGCAGCTGCTGTACGCCTCCGCCGCCACCAAGGAACAGGTGTCGTCCTTCGCCATCGTGCCCTACTGCTTCTATCCCATGCTCATGGCCGTGTGCGTGGTGGGGTATATCCTGTTCAGCAAGAAGACAAAATAAAGGTAACCGCACAAAAGCGCCTTCCCAACTGGGAGGGCGCTCTTTTTGAAAAGAATTTGTGATGCTAGAACTGCGAACGGAGGAGAACGAGTCCTTCCAGCGCTTTCTCTAGCTTTTCCCCGTACCATACACGCTATGTTTCAAAAAATTTACCGTTCTTTGACTGGTATGCCATCCCGCAATCTGCGCAACCTAGCAATGGAACAGCGAAAGAGCACCGCTCGGTGTTGTTTCGTCGGTTCCAAGTGGAATCGTGCCATGGCACAGGGAAAGGAGATCAGGGACATGGATAAACAGAAAAAGGCTTATCGTGAAATGATGGACAAGGTAAAGAACGACTGCCTGCTGCCCCAGGACGAAGTATGCCGCCGCACCGGCAAGGACGCACAGCGTGGGCATACGGAGTATATGAAGGACCTGATGGAGTACCAGTACGAAGAGTAATCCATCCATCCCGCGAAAGGAGACAACACCATGGGAAACCAGGTTAAGGGACATCCCGACCCCCGGAACCACAAGGTCACACGGGACGGCATGACCCCCATCACCCGCATCGAGGGGAGAAAATCCAAGAAGCGCTGTGACACCACCGACGAGGAGAAGCGCCGTCACGTGGATCAGCTGCTGGAATATGAGTGGCCTGGAAACTGACGGAGCCCATCCGTCCATGGCCAAAGGGGGCGTCTCGCCCCCGCTACATCTTCAAACAAAAAGCGGGCGAACGTCAGGATCATACCTCCTGGCCTTCGCCCGCTTCCGATCATATACCTTCTTGTTGGGTACCACCCGGGTCACCGGGTTCACCCCGTTCCAGCTGCCCCGCTGCTGTGCGTGGTACGCCTTCTGCTCCTTCTTGGAGCGCTTTTCCAGAGGGACAAATTTTTCTGCTCTTGCCATAGGACAGGACTCCTTTCCTGAGACGCAAAACCGCCCGACGAGAGGATGACGACGGGCGGCTGCGTTGTTTTGATTCTGATTAAAAAGAGAAAAGAGAGAGAGTTCAGCTCGGGGGGTATCAGGGTGGTTCCCCCTCGGCCTGTCATTATAATACCCCCATCTCCAAAACGGGTGGTGAAGGAATTGCAAACGATTTATGAATCCTTTGTGAACACCGCCTGCAGCTCCACCGCCATGGCATTGCCCGCTGGTACCGCTGCCGCCATAGTCCATCCGCAGGCCATACCGCTTCCCTCGTATTCTTCAGGGTGTTCTCCCACCCCTGCCAGATACCTCCGCAACTCCTTGGACGAGTGGCCGGAGCAGCTTCCTCCCCTGGGGAGCCTTCCCTTTTCTCAGGTCAGTACATCGGGCAAAATCTGTTTCCGCTGCACCAGTGCCACCAGCAGCCCGATGCCCTCGGCCACCGGGAACGCCGCCCAGCACCAGACCTCCGGATTCGGCAGGAGAGTAAACAGCCACGCCAAGGGCAGCGCCGCAAGGAGCTGCCGCACCAGGCAGAGCACCATAGAGGGCACCCCACGCCCCAGCGCCTGGAACACCCCTTGATAGGCGATGTTGGCGCCGGCGAACAGATAACCCAGGGCGATGATGCGCACCGCACGGGTGCAGAGGGTCAGGGTCTGTTGGGTCAGGGCGAAGATGCCCACGATCTGGCTGGCGCACACCTCCAGCACCACCAGACACACCCCCATGATAACCAGGGTGTCAATCATTCCCCACCGGATGCCCGCTCGCACCCGTTCTTTGTCTCCGCTGCCGTAGTTGAAGGCGATGACGGGGATCATGGCGTTGTTCATGCCAAAGGCGGCGAAAAACGCGAACTGCTGGATTTTATAGTAGACCCCATAGGCGGTGACGGCACTGGCGGACAGAGTGCCGAAGATGACGTTGACGCCGTAAGTCAAAAAGCTGCCCACCGCCTGCATGATGATGGCCGGAAAACCCACGCTGAGGATCTCCTTCATGACCTTCCCCTCCGGAATCAGATAGCGCACCCCCGCCGGCACCTCTCGGTTGCAGGTGTACTGAAAGACCACAAAGAGCACAAAGGACACCATCTGCCCGATGACCGTCGCATAGGCTGCACCAGCCACTCCCAGCTCCGGCGCACCAAAGTAACCGAAGATGAGGATAGGGTCTAAAATGATGTTGGTCACCGCACCGGATACCTGGGCGATGGTGGACAGCACCGCATGACCGGTGGCTTGGAGCAGCTTCTCATAGATGGTAAAGAGCACCTGCCCAAAGGAGTAGACACAGCAGATGGTCAGATAGCTCCCTGCCAGCTCCAGCACCAGCGGGTCACTGGTCTGGGTGAGCAGATAGGGACGCACCCCAAAGAGTCCAAAGAGTAAAAAGAGCACATAGATGCACACCCCCAGGAACAAGCCGTTCCCGGCCACCTGCCCGGCCTTCTCTCGGTCGCCCTGCCCCATACTCCGAGCCAGCAGGGCGTTGACCCCCACGCCAGTGCCCACGCCCAGGGCGACGATGAGCATCTGGATGGGAAAGGCCAGGGTCAGAGCGTTCATGGCATAGTCCCCCATGCCCGTCACCTCTGCCGTGTCCTGCATGGCGCTGACAAAGTAGCTGTCCACAATGTTGTAGCAGGCTTGGATGACCAGGGAACAGATGAGGGGGATGCCCAGAGAACGCAAGAGCTTTGGGATAGGCGTGACCGCCATAGGGCTGGCGCTGTCTGGGTTAGATGTGGGATTTCTCATAGTAAAACCTCCAGAATGATGATTTTGGAGACTTTTCAGCGGGAAAGCTGCCACAACCCGTCTGCCGCACAACAAAAAATGCGCAAATCCTCGCTTGGATTTGCGCATTTCTGCTACACAGCACCTGTAGTGTATCAAATTTTTTGTTCCATTGTCAAGTGTTTTTGTTGTCCTTCCAGTCTATCTATGATATACTAGAATTGTACAAAAAAGAGACTTCCATCCAACCGCAGAACAGGAGGTATCCCATGAAACGACCCTATTTCAAGCTCATCCTAGGCGCCGTCTTCTGGCTCAGCGCCACCATCATCCTGGCCGCCCTCATGATCTCCGCCGCCACGGTGTCCACCACGCTCACCAGCTTTCCCACCGACTCCACCCCCTTTCTAGAAGCACTCTGGGGCACACCCTATGCCAATGAGAGTACCCAGGGGCATTTGGGCGCCCTGGTCTTTTGGTTCTTTATCTTCGCCCAGTACATCGCCGCCATCGGTCTTTTCGTCTCCGCCACCCGTGACAGCAAAAAGGACAAAGGGGACACCCCGGAACAACCATAACTCACACAGTAAACGCCGTCAAGCTCCTCGCTTGACGGCGTTTTTTGACTTCGCTCAGTGCTGTGCTGCGGCCTGAGCGGCCAGCTGCTTTTTAAAAATCTTCCGAAAACACCATCGGGTCGCAGGCCCCGCGGCGAACAACTGCCACAGCAGCGCCATGGGGAAGTTCCGCCGGATGGTGTCGAACCAGTTGGCGATAAACTGTCCATCCACCCCAGTGAAGATGACCGTTGCCACCAGGCTCATGGTGGGGCACATGATGAGGACAGTGCAGCTGGAGATCATGATGGTGATGAAGAACGGGTTGTCCTGCCCCGGCGTCACATGGCGGAAGGCCAGAGAACGCCCCACTCGGTTGCCGAAAAGGGTGGAAAAGACAAACACGAACACGCACATAAACGCAGCCTCTTTCAGCGCCAGCCAGAACACCTTGTTCTCCATCCCGCCCACCTTGGCGGCCACGTTATACAGCTCCATGCCATAGGCCATAAAGGCCGACATCAAGATCCCGAACACAACTCCCTGTCCTTTGGTTTGCGGCATCACAAACGCCTCCTTTTTCATTCTGAATCCCTCTGCGGAGCAACAAAAAAAGCCTGTAATGCTCCGGCAGAATGACCGAATGACACTACACGCTTTCCGTTTTTCACAGAACGAACGCCCCGCGATGGATTTGGTTTGACCGTAGTATAACAAATCCTGGCTGCCGTTGTCAAGGCTCGGATTTTTTGCATTCCGCCGCTTCTGTGCTATAATGACAGCAAAGAAACGCTTTCAGTCAAGGAGGCAATCCTATGAACAACAACCATTCCGGCGACCGTTATCTCCGCTCTCTCGGCCTGCGCCCCGCCCAGGACAGCGATGCCCTCGCCGCCCAGCTCCGACAGGCCGTAGGCGACGCCCAAGCGGAAGCGGCTCTGTCCGCCCTCTACGCCCGCCGCGCCCAGCAGGAGACCGCCACCAGCGGCCTAGACCGCCAGGAGACAGCAGCCTTTTACGACAGGAAGAACCAACACCCCCAAGCCAGCCTCATCCTCTCTGCCGCCCACGACTGGGATCTACTCTGCCAGACCTGCCAGTGGGTCACCCAGCATCCGGACGCCTTCGGCGCCACCATCCTGGACGTAGGTTGTGACTGCGGCCTGCTCTCCTGCTTCTTGGCACAGACCTTCCCCCACTCCCGCATCACCTCCATCGACCGCAGCGCCAACGGCATCCACGCCGCCCAGCAGCTGGCGGAGCGGCTGGGGCTAACCAACATCACCTTCCTCCACACCGACCTGGAAACCCTGCCGCCCATGGAATTTGACACGGTCTTCTCCTCCCGAACAGTCCAGGAGAACTACGACCCCCTGTTGGAGAACGCCCGCTTCCTCCCCCTCACCCACCAGGGACGCATCTGCGCCCAGGTGTTCCAACGCTACACCAGCCTTTTGTGCCAGTTCGTCAAACCCGGCGGCACCTTTGTCACCGTAGAGCGGATGGAACGGGATCGGGTTTTTCTGGGCTACTGCCTGGCGCTGCACAGCCAGGGGCTGGATCTGGTGCCAGAGAGCCACCAGGAGCTGCACTGCCAAGAAGGCGACCACACCACCACCCTGCAAGCGTTCTGCGGCGTGAAAGAGGGACGCACCACTCCCACCGATGCAGAGGACTTCTTCATCGCCACCTTCCAGGACGCCCTCACCTGGCAGCCCCGCCACTTGGACGTGGAGGGGGAGCTGATCTTGGAGCTGTGCGCCCAAGATCTCATCCGCGGCCACTTCCTCCACAACCCCCAGGGAGCACGGGTGGGCAAGCTGGCCATCTACACCTCCAAGTTCGACCCAGAGGAGCTGTTCTACTACCAGGGCATCCTGGGACAGCCCGTGCAGGTACACCGGCTCAGCCGTGGGGAGCTGTCGGACGTGCTCGCCCTGCTGGAGACCGACCTTGCCACCCTCACCGCCAGCACCCTTTCCGCGCACCCGTTCTCCTTCCAGGACGGGGTGGAATTGCTGCTGGAGGAAATGGAGGAAGATTGAACGGTTTTCTTGCCAGTGGCACAGAGGTATAGGGAGCATTTTCATGGGTATTCATGCTAATTCGGCCTTTTTTTTACTGGAATGGATTGACACGCTATACTTTCTATGGTATAGTCGTCAATAGAAGGGTATGCGCATACTCCGTAAAACAGCAAGTATAGGTTATCAAGTACGTTCTAATTGTTACTATCCTAAAATATTGAGGAGGTAAAGAATGCAATGAAAAGATTCTTAAATATTTTTCTATGTTTCATATTGATTTTCAACGTATGTATCATCACCTCATTCGCCGAAGATAAATCCTCAACAACAGGAAGCGACACCGCAACCGTCAAAGAAACTGAAACAGCATTGTTGAACTACCTGAATAGCAAAGAAGAAAAAATCCAAATCGGAACCCCAGAATATACTGAATATCTGGTAGAACTTCTCATGTTCGAAAATGATGAGTCTCTAAAAGCACTGCCGCAATATGAGAACATCAAAATTTACGCAAGTGAATACCTGACACAAATCGATAATCCAAACGCAACCGTCAGTAAAGACGGTAGAATGCAGCTGAATAAGGCAGAAGAAGCGAAAACCATAGCTGACATCAAAGAGGAAGCCAAAGCCGAGACAATGGAAGCCATGGCAGAAACCAGTGTTGAATTGCCATCCGCCGAAGCAAATGCAGCTTACAGCGATTCCAAAGCAGTGGCTTATGCAAAAAAGTGGGCAAAATCACGAAATTCTCTTTATCGGAATCACTATGATGCAGACTGCACAAATTTTGTCTCTCAGTGTGTCAAAGCCGGCGGAAAGTCTATGAAGAAGCCTTCTACCATCCCAACTGGTGCAAACGAGACAACGAAATATTGGTACAGTGTTCGGTATGAGGATTGGCACACAAACAATGTTGTATATAGGTGGAAAGAAAGTACTTCTTTCATTCGAGTAACGGACTTTTTTACATATTGGAAGAATAACGGTATTAGTACCGCTTACTATTCCTCAAAAAATGCTGCACAAAATGGGGCTGTTATCGGCGATGTAGTACAGCTAAAGAATGGGTCCGGAAAGTGGTTCCATAGTATTATTATTACTGGTGGAAAAAAAGGCGCTTTAACCTATTGTGGACACTCTACGAACAGACTGGATGAACCTTTAAAGAATATCAGTGATGTAGTCTTATATCGGGCGCTAAAATTTTAAAGTCAGGAGGAACTCGTTATGCTGCGAAAACATCTCCCGAAACTCATCGGCGTTGTGATTCTGCTCTTCCTTTTTTCTGTCCTGCTGATTCCCGATTTGGCGCTTCGCACGGCAGTGTTCTGGCGTTCCCCCGTCAAAGCGTTTACCATGGAATACGAGGAAGATATCGAATACGAGAAACGGGATGGATTCGGTGAAGACACCAAGTTGTATCGCATCACGAAAAATATTCCTCACGAAGATGCTACAGATGCTGACCTTGTTATCTGGAAGGTCAGTCGTTGGGGACCATTTTACATCGGAGATTATTACGGCTGGTGACCGCAGCCCCTGCTCCCAAAGAAGCAATCATACCCACGCCGCCAAGGATGCCTTGGCGGCGTTTTCTATGGCCGGGGCATATTTTCCTTGCGTCTCGATGGAATTTACGGTACACTGAGACCGGAGAGAATGCAATCTCCTTCCAAAAAAAGAAAGTTAAGAAAGAGGGTTTTCCATGCATCCATTATTTAAGGCGGTCAATGCGGTCTGTGATAAACTCCAAGTGGTCTCTAACCTGTTTTGGGATTTTCCGACCAACTTTGACTGGTACGCTAACATCCCCATCCTGGGGAACTTCAGCCTGGCCATCATCCTTTTGATCGGTTCCGGCATCTTCTTCACCTGCCAACTGCGCTTCATCCAGGTGCGGAAATTCAAGTACGGCCTCCACGTCCTCAAGACCCAGAAGGCCAAGACGGGCATCTCCCCCCTGGCCTCCTTCCTGCTCTCTACTGCGATGCGGGTAGGGCCGGGCAACATCCTGGGCGTCACCGGCGCCATCAGCATCGGCGGCCCCGGCGCCCTGTTCTGGATGTGGTTCTCCGCCTTCTTCGGCATGGCCACCGCCTTCACCGAATCCACCCTGTCCCAGATCTTCAAGGAGAAAAAGGACGATGAGTACATCGGCGGTCTCCCCTTCTACGGCAGCCGTCTGCTGAAGGGCGCTGCATGGGTAGGTGTGGCCCTGTCCCTGCTCTACATCCTCTACGCCCTCCTCTGCCTGCCGGCACAGGGCTTCAACACCATCTCCGCCGTAGTCTCCATGGCCTCCATCCTCACCGGCACTGAGATCGCCGCAGGCGCTCCCATCTACTGGATCACCTTTGCCATCCTCATCGTCCTGGTGGCCTTCGTGGCCTTCGGCGGCACCAAAAAGGTGGCCAAGGTCACCGACGTCATCGTGCCCATCATGGCCGTTGTCTACGTCCTCACCGTCCTGGTGCTCATCGTCCTGAACATCACCCGCATCCCCTGGTTCTTCTACGCCGTCTTCACCCAGGCCTTCCGTCCGGAAGCCGTCTTCGGCGGCGCTTTCGGCATCGCCCTGGTTCAGGGTGTCAAGCGCGGTCTGATGTCCAATGAAGCCGGTCAGGGTACCATCACCATGCCCGCCGCTGCTTCCGACGCCAAGCATCCCTGTGACCAGGGCTGCGTCCAGGCCCTGGGCGTGTTCCTGGACACTATCGTCATCTGCACCCTCACCGGTTTTGTGGTCATCATGGGTCGTGTCTGGCTCACCGACGCCGCGGACGCCTGGTTCGAGTTGGACAAGCTGCCCAAGTTCCTGGCCTCCTGCGCTGAGCTGACCCCGGGCACCGCCCTGAACGGTGCTGTCACCTTCCTGGTGACCCTGTGCTTCGGCCTGTTCGCCTTCACCTGTCTGGTGGGCTTCCTGTCCTTCAGCGAGATCTGCGCCAACCGCATCTCCCGCAGCCGCGCCTGGATCACCGTCGTCCACCTGCTCTGCCTGGTGGTCATCGCCTTCGGTGTCGTCACCAGCATCGCCGGTCTGGATCTGGGCTCCCTGTGGAATATGTCCGACTTCGCAAACATCGTCATCGCCTATTGCAACATCCCCCTGCTGTACATCGGCTTCAAATACGTCAAGCGTGCCACCCGTCACTTCGACCTGGGTGACGGCACCCCCTTCACCTCCGACGTGATCGGCATCGACGTGCCCCTGTGGGACGAGAAGGCTAAGGAAGAGAAGTAACCAACCGAACACACAAAAGCACCCCATATTGTGAACTGCCCTAATTTATACGGACAGCACAAAAAAGCCCCTATGTAGGGAAATATTAAATTTTAAGCGGAGTGGCGCAGCGTTAGCGGCGCCACTCCAGTTCTATTCTGGATGCGCTCGTGGTTATAAAAGTAAATATATCTGTCGATCAAATTATCTGCTTCCCTGAATGTATTTGGTTTGTGCCAATAGAGACATTCTGTCTTCAGAATAGAAAAGAAATTTTCTGCCATTGCGTTGTCCTAAGGATTTCCTTTCCTTGACATCGAAGGCGTTATGCCGTAAAAAGGAGTACAACATGAAAGACGAACCCTTTGTGGTCACCAACACCATCCCAGTGCAGGCGTTTTGCCAGCTGCGCACGGCCGTCCACTTTCAGCCGCTGACAGAACCCCAGGCGAAACAGGTCTTGGCCCACACCACCGCCGTCATCGCCATCCGCCACGGAGACCGCTATGTAGGCATCACCCGCATCCTCTTTGACTACGGCACCGACGCCTACCTCACCGACGTAATCGTCCATCTGGACTACCAAGGTCAAGGCATCGGCGGTCTGCTGGTGAAAAACGCCCTGGCCTACCTGCAAACCCACGTCCAGCCAGGCGTCCGGATCGCGTGCAGCCTCTACGCCAATCCCGGAAAGGAACCGTTCTATGCAGCCTACGGCTTCCAGCCCCTGCCCAACGCCCAATACGGACACTGGATGCTGCTGGAACTGTCCTAACACCAAAACGCCCCACAGCCGAAAAGCTGTAGGGCGTTGTTCGTTTTCAAGGCAGGTCAAACTCCCGCTCGATGACCCCGCGGATCATCTCATAGGTGTCCTCGTCACTGTCCAGCTCGCCGCTGTCCATCATCCACGCCGCCCCATAGATGGCGGCACGAACCACAAAGAGCTTCCGGTGCCGATCCTCCTCCGGCATCCCCACTTCACGGCAATACCGGCGTACGAGCCGCATAGTGGAGGCGCTTAGACTGGATTTTTCCCGAATCTGCGCCGGGTTCAAAGACTCGTCCCGGAGCATCAGGATGGCACGGTAGTGGGGATTCTCCTGCAAGAAACGGATGTAGGCCAAGCTGATGGCCACCAGCCGTTCCCTGGTGTCGTTGGGCACCTGGCTCAGAATCTCATGCTCCACCTCATGCCACTGCTGGTTGATGTAGTGGAGGATGGCCAGGATATAGTCATTTTTGTTCTTAAAATGCTTGTAGGGCGCCGAGCAGGACACACCGCAGCTGGCAGCGATCCGTCGGACGGAAAAATTCTGTACCCCGTGAAGCCGTACCTCCTGGATACCAGCCAAGAGTAGCTCCACCTTGGTTTTGGAATGGGCAGGCATTTTACTCCACCGCAATCAGATAGGCATACACAGGCTGACCGCCGGGCACCAACGCCAAATCCACATCCTCGCCCAGCAGTTCTGCCAGCAGCTTTTGAGTCTCCTCTGCCTCTGCATCGGACACTTCCTCTCCGTAGAACACCGTCACACAGGCCATTCCCTGCTCCTGTGCCAGCAGCTGGCGCAGGCAGTCTGCTCGGGTATCCGCCACTACCGTGACCTTATTTTCTGCCAGACCCAAGATCTGCCCTTTCTTCATCTGCTTCCCGTTGTATTCCGCATCCCGAACGGCATAGGTCACCGCCAGAGAGTGGACACCCTGGGAAGCCTCCAGCATAGCCGCCTGATTTTCCTCCGGAGCTGCCCCGGGTTCATAGGCGTACATAGCGCTGACCCCCTGCTGGATGGTCTTGGTGGGCACTACAAACACCTGGATACCCTCATCGGCAGCCAGTTCTGCCGCCTGCTGGGCGGCCAGGATGATGTTGCCGTTGTTGGGCAGCACGAACACGGTCTCACCGCCGGACTTGCGCACAGCGTCCAGAACGGTCTGGGTGCTGGGGTTCATGGTCTGACCGCCGGTGATGATCTCCGCCACCCCCATGTCCTGGAACACAGCGCTGATGCCTTCTCCGTTGGCCACCGCCACGATGGCCTCGCCTACCCGCTTCGGAGCAGGTGCTTCCACGGCAGGCACCCCGGCAGCGTCCGCCAGCTGGGAATGTTGGATGCGCATGTTCTCCACCTTCACGGTAACCAGGTCGCCATAGCGCTGGGCCTCGTTGATGACCAGGCCGGGATGCTCGGTGTGGACGTGGAGTTTGATGAGATTGTCGTCATCCACAAACACCGCGCTGTCCCCAGCCCCTTCGATGAACTGGTGCAGGGCGCCGACCTTGCCTTCGCCCTTGTAATCTGCGCTCTTTTCCACGATGCACTCGGTGCAGTACGGATAGGTGATCTCCGCCTGAGACAGGGCCGCAGCGGCGGCAGGCTGGCTGTTGGCCACGGGGTTCTGTTCCGGTGCGGGGACGAAATCGCCCTTGAGCACCTGGTTCATGGCGTTGAGAATACCCAGGAAGCCGTAGCCGCCAGCGTCCACCACGCCTGCCTCTTTCAGCTTGGGCAGCTGTTCCGGGGTCTTGTCCAGGGCAGCGTCGGCAGCGGTGATGATGGCCACGAACAGGGTCTCAAAATCCTGATCCGGGGCGAGCTCCACCAGCTGAGCGGCACACTCGGAAGCCGCCCGCATGACGGACAGGATGGTGCCCTCGGTGGGGTTCATGACCGCCTGATAAGCGCCCTTGCCGCCGGCGTCCATGGCCTGGGCAAAGTCCGCGATGGTGGCGGTCTCCTTCTCCTTCAGGGTACGGGCGACACCGCGGAAGAAGACGGAGAGGATGACGCCGGAGTTGCCGCGGGCACAGCGGAGCATATTCTCTGCCACGCCACTGGCGCAAGTGCCCAAGGACATAGCGGGGTCGAACTGGAAGTGATAGACCCCACTCATGGTCATGGTCATATTGGAACCGGTATCCCCATCGGGCACCGGAAACACGTTCATATTGTTGATGGTCTCGCAGTTGGCGGCCAGCAGATTGGCTCCGCTGCACAACATCTTATAATAAGTTTCAGCCGTTAAGGTCTTCATTTGAGGCAAGCCCTTCCTTTCTTCGTCCAACAATCGCTCCACGGGATGGCGCACATTCAGCCTGGCATAGCCAGGCTGAACCGTGGGTTGTAAGTTCAAAGCACTGCGGCTCTGGGAATATTTCAGCGTTCCTTGCCCACAAAGAACAGGGCAACCGTGCCGGGGCCGGCGTGAGCGCCGATGACGGGGCCGATATAGTTGATCAGGCTCTTGCTGCCGAAGCGCTCGTGAATCATCTCCGCCACCTTATGGGCATCATTATAGCAGTCTGCGTGAGCGATGAACACGGTCTGCTTTTCCGGCTCGATGGCCTGTTCGCCCATCTTGTCCACCAGGGCACGGAGAGCAGCAGCTCTGCCCCGAGCTTTGGAGACGGCAGCCAGCTTGCCTTCGTTATCCATATTCATGACCGGCTTGATGTTGAGCATAGTGCCCAGACGAGCAGTGGTGCCGCCGATACGGCCGCCCCGCTTCAGGTGCTGCAGATCATCAACGGTATACCAGTGGCAGATATGGAGCTTCTGCGCCTCCACAAAGTCCCGCACCTCATGCATAGACTTGCCGCCGGCCTTTTCCAGGGCAGCCAGGTAGACCAGCAGCCCCTGCCCCATGCAAGCACAGAGGGTGTCCACTGCGATCAGCTCAAACTCTGGATACTCCTCCTGCAGCTCCCGTGCCGCCATAGCGCCTGCGTTGAAGGTGCCGCTCAGGCCGGAGGAGAAGCCCAGATAGAGCACATCATGTCCGGCGATCAGCTCCGCCTCCATCACCGTACGGAACAGGGACATATTGACAGCGCTGGTGGTGGCCTGTTTGCCCGACCGCAGCTGGGCATAATATTCTTCAAAGCCAATGGCGCGGCCGTCAGGGTAGTTGAAATAGGTCTTGCCATCCAGGTTCACTGCCAGGGGAACCACACGGATGCCCATCTTCTCCAACAGGGGAGCGGGCAGGTCACAAGAGGAATCGGTAACAATAGTGTAATATCTCATGATCAAAACTCCTTATGGCGGAAGCGGTTTCCGCTAAGTTATCAGTGATTACTTTTTAAATCCTTCTTAGAGTAGCAGACCGGAACCAGTTTGTCAATACTTTCCGAGCGCAGGGCAAGAAGCTCTTTTCAACCGGCGGAAAACGTGGTAAAGTACCAATAGAAATGGGTTTCCCCTTTTTTACGTGATCTGTAGAGGGGAGTTGGCAGCACGCACTCTGTTCTGTCGATACCCCGCAAGACTACATAAGAAAACAGGAGGTCCCCCTATGAACTACCCCCGCACCCTGCTGGCCCTCTCTCTGGCCAGTGTCCTGCTCCTCTCCGGCTG
>JABLTK010098687.1_pt1 | contig 18454 bp, 23 predicted proteins | sample 7160131 | NCBI WGS metagenome assembly JABLTK01 (sample SAMN14651221, study PRJNA627086) | human gut metagenome | isolation source: feces | host: Homo sapiens
CATTTTCATCAAGTCCAAGACCCTTAATATGTGAATGTGCAGAAATACGTCGTGTCTTCTTGCTAGCACTGTTCTGTTCTGTTACCTAGAAAGATAACATGTGGAAAAAGCATATTTACTTTCATAGAAACCAATTCAACAAGTGGGCTTTGAAAACAAGCGATGAAAAGAATCGGGAAAAATCGGCTTGTTTTAGTCTGCAACAATTCCCGCGGATGTCCTGAGCATCTTCATAAATCAGATTGGAATATCCTATGTATCATCTCTCAACAAGAAATGATAAAACTCCTAAGGATATGAGCATGGTATCTGGACATAGCAAAATGTTTAGTCTTCGTAGTGGTCGTGTAAAGATGGATATTTTTCCTTTATAGCAGATTGCGAAGCCATATTCTTCAAATGAGAGGTTCTGTTATAAGACTGCTTTTCAACAGCACAGTCCCCTCACTCGTTACATCGCTCGGTATTATGGTTCGTGTTCTTTGGATGTATGAATGCTTATTACACTTGCTGTGGTAGGATCTTCGCCTTTTGAGTGATGATCCAACACTTGATATAACTTTTCCAAAAGAACATATAACTGTGAGTGTGGATAATGTGTATCCTGAGTCGTGATCTGTGGTAGTCTGTTTTCAGTCGTAGGATATCGCAAACAAATCGATTTATTATTATTGAAAACTTGGAAGAGGGATTTAAGTATCCCTGCATGTTAGATATCAAGTTGGGAACGCGAATGTATTGTAGCATTTCTGCTTCGTCTTTATGTAGGGGATGGAGCTCCCAGAGATAAGATTGAACGTCATGTAGCCACTTGCAAAGCCACTACATCGGGATCCTTGGGAATGCGTATTTGCGGCATGAGGGTTGTAGTATTCACGATATCTGATCGATAGTTGTATTGTCCACAGACAGGTTCATGGACCTATCAGGAAAAAGCATGGGGGAAGAGTTTACAAGCTGACGACATGTTGGATGCAGTTGCATTGTTTTTCTTCGATGGTGTTAATCTTCGAATAGATTTGATGGATGAAATCTTGGATAAGTTGTGTGAGATTCGTGATGCTGTCGAAGCTGTAGATATGGATGTTGAATGGTGATTATAGTGCACATGGCGATTTTGGTCATCGAGTCTACTCTTTGTATATGAGGGAGGCGGCGAATCCCATGTTGACATTCACCTCATTGATTTTGCAAACTGCAACTTTGCGAATTCATATACAACTCCAGATGAGGTGAAAATTGATTAAGAGATTCATGTGTAGGGTTACTTGTTGGGGATTAGCAATCTGATAGCAACAATTCGGTTACTACAAAACGGAAAAGTGTCTGTTAAAGAACTATTAGTATGTGAGCTGAGAAAACAGCTCTTTGGTTAATGTGTTTGTTAGGAAGCCTGTCTATATAGGCTGAACAAACAATTGATTCCTGTCTCTTATATATTAGAATACTACTTTCAGATACACTCACAAGTTCTGGTTGTGTCTCTTTCACCAACAATTCCTGAACTTCATACCAGGTATTATCAGCAGCGTTCCGAAGATGAATACGATAACAACCAGTCTCAATAGGATTCTGGGCCACCTTCCTTGTATCATCACCTCCTTCTTTCAATTCCACATCATGACACAAATTAGCTACCAAATCGAACTTTGTACATGTCATTACTGGAAGGAGCATTCCACCTCGTTCCACCATAGCCAGAGCATGCGCACGTAGATCCTCGAAGGAAGCATCCTTGGCACATTCTTCTCCATTGTGTGTGATGAACGCACGCAGAGGCTTTGAACTCATTTTCATCACGATCTCACGCGTTGCAGCTCGGACTGGAGGGAAGAAAAAGTCCTTCATCTCGAGGTTTCGAACAGGGAACAGCACAATTGATGTGTCCTTCTCAAAGAAGAACTCATTTTTGGTGAATCGGTTGATATTCATGAGCAGATAACGTGGTAACGATGTGATTCGATACGTCTTTTCAATATTGTTCCAGATCTCCTAATTCTGAGTCCATTCCCTCAATGTGACTTTGGTTGTTTTAACTCCATCAAATTTTCCAAGTAACGAATATAATGGGAGCTGTTGAACCACCAAGTCTCGATTCTTATTTTTGAACAGTGGAATTGGAGGCAGGTCCAGTGAGAGCATGAGGAAATCTGAGATCTTAGTACTTGTAGTAACCTATATGATAGTGTGACTCTGAATATTACATCATAATCGGTATAATTGGTCTCACTCTTCCCTGTTTCCATTTCTTCATGAGAACGTTTTTTCGATTCAGCCTACATATTAGACCATCTTATGAACCCAACCAATGTAAACTTCTTCGAAGTTATTTCAATACGACCCTTAAAACACATATCAATCACAGTTGTTTCTAATCTTCATTTTTCTCTTCATTATCTACTGTGTTCCTTATCATGCAATCCAGTATTAAGAGAATTGATGAGCCAGCGGAGGAAATCAGCAGCGTCTTTTCTCTCATTAACTGTGTATCGATCCTTGCTACTTCGGATTACTTCATTTACGAACTTCAGTGGAGTAGGAAACAAAAGACTTACTTCATGAGGCGAGACATGACTTTTAAAACGGTAATGTGACCATAACTTCCTCATGAGAACACCAAAAGCATGAACAAGAGGACTCTAAACTGAAATCCATTATGAAATAGTACTTTAGAATACGAATAATTGGATGGAATGAGGAAGAAATCACGAATTGGAGTAACATGAGAAAGTGCCTCCACAACAACGTTTATGTAATCCGTTTTCCCGATTACATTCATTCCCATAACTCCAGGAAGATACTCGTCTCCTGAAGGAACACGATAAACTCGACTATTGCTATCGAGTTGCTTGATATCGTCTGTTGTGTATTCAGGATCAAGAGCCATTTTGATATCATTGAGTGAAGGATCAAATACTTCGTAATTGTCAGGAAGACAGTAGAATCTACATGTGAGTCAATTCTCTTGCTCTAACTTTTTGGTTTCGACATTTAAGAATACATGATGTCCGTGTTCCAGAGAATGAGTAAATGCATGTGTATTCTCACCTCTTCCCTAAAATACGAGATGTAACAAATGCCATACCTGGATATATACTCCACAAACTAGACAAATGTAGACATTCTTGTGTGAGAGAGAAATGGAGCATTCCTATTTCTGAGAAACAAATGTTACACCAAACTTTTTCCAAATCAAAGTCAAGTACTTTCCGATCCACAGTATCTAGATATGGGCATTTTCGTTGTTCTCGTTCTTGAGCGACCCGAAGACGCGGTTGCATTCTTTACATAATGCTCATACGAAAGGACATACGTGGACTATTTGTATAAGAGAAGTATGAATAAGAGTGGTACAAGAAACAAATGAAAAGTGCATGAGCAACACTAGCAGGCGTTCTCGCAGCCATCCAAAACAGCCACCACATTCATGTCGACAATTGTCGGATGTCGCACAAAGTGTATATTGAATGACTAAGTGTGGATATATAAAGCTTAAATCACTGACTTCACAGTCATTATCTAAAAAGAAGGCAATCACTACGTTTCACCTATCCACAACCAACGTACTTCCATAGAGTTCAATCCACTCAATACGCATTTCTGTTTCCTGTTTGTACTGTTTCCCAATTGATTCTACCACAAATCGGTTCCAGGTTGCCACTCCCTCTTCCATGAGTGAAGAAACTGGATTCTCTGCAACAAACGAACTCTGAAGAAGCTGAGAACAACACTTGTACTGGAGTCGATGCCACTGACCACAGAATCGAGTGATTACTGCTATGGTTTGGAGAGCATAACGTCGTGTGGCCTATGATCAATCCAAAGAGAAAGATTAACATGTCGAGAAGAAGTAAGCGAAGCTTGGAGAAGTGTCTGAATGGAGGATTGGTGTCGAAGAAGGAGAGGAAGCGCTAATACACTCTGCATACACTCACCAACACACTCACACAACAACTGAAGTAGGATTTCTCGATTGGATGTTTGCAAATCCAGAATAGGGATATTGAAGAGGGCATCAAACACTGAGTGATGTCCAGTGATTGTATTCAGAGCATCGACAGATACGGTTCGAATAGAAGAAGCGATATAGTCGAAAAGTGGAAAGAATTGATTACATTCCCAGGTGGAACTGACTTGTGTGATGAAGGAGTAGGAGAGGATGCAGGAGGTGTCAAGGGGAGTATGATGCATATCACAGAAAGAACTCAGTTTGTTGAGAATTCTAGTTTGGAGAAAGGATCAAAACCTACCTTGAGAGATTACTTGTAACACGATAGGTGTGAAAATCGAGAGACGATGTGTCGATCCACGATGAGAGCGATGAAAGTGAGATGGAAAAGGACTTCCAAGAAGTATGAAGATGATCAAAACAGACTTCAATGGAGAATGAAGGATGTTGATTTCGGAAGAGGAGCAGGACGAGTAGCTGCGGTAAACGATCATATGGATTGTCGCAGGATAGGAGGATGGGAGGTGATAGCGAGAGAGAATGCTGTATAGAAGAGAGTCCCTCCTGCAGGCAGGTTGAAGCAACAGGCAGGAATATTGAGGAAGAATCACATAGATTAATAGTTGATTTGATGGGGAAAAGCGAAGTATCAATAGAACTAGAAATCAAATAGTACATCAAAGTCAACCCGGAGGAAATGAAAAGAGAGGAATCTGCCAAGGAAAGAGGAAGAATGCCATGAATTACAGGAGTATAGGAAGAAGTAATAAATGGAAAATCCTGATAAATCTGAGAGAATGGAGCAATCGTATGCATAATGGGACAAGAGAAGTGGACCTTTCCTAATTGGTGAAGAAGGACGTCGATTTGAACTCTAGCATCAACACTACATTCAATAAATACTGTGACTCTCCATAAAGACAGCAAAGATACTGAACAGAAGGATCGAGACCAACATCACAAACAGCTGATCCTAAGTGAGACGAATTCGTTGCATCTACTGTTTACAAATAAGTGAATTGAAACTTGCAGGAATACTGATCGATTGCACAATGTGATTCTCTTCATACGCTTTTCCGTCTCTGCAGTCAATCAACAAGAGTTGAAGATCCTACATGAGAATCCAGAAGAAGTGCTACTTCATTCTCTTTGGTTTCCTGAATCATATTGTAAAGTGCTTCAATGGAACATTCCACTGACGAGCACTGTCTGATATCCACCTCTTCTCCGTTGAGCAATTCTGGTTGTTATCAGGAATTTGGATCGTACGTTGTATCTTCTCTGCCGAAGAAAGCATTTGCTTAAAGTTAATTGGTTGGATATAGTCTTTGGGTTGCATAATAATGGAAAGAAACAAGGCAACTCTCTTCGTAATGAAACCATTTGAAAATGTAGAGCAACTCTTCTTTATTGAGAGGGACTGTTCGATTCAATTCCTCCAAGGAAGCATGAAGAATGTTTCGAAGCGAACCTAGATGAAATTGTATCTAAGGATTTGTACCCATTGCGTCCAACAGAATTGCAGCCTTTGTTTCTGTCATTGAAGGATGGATGGCTTTGAGTAATTGAACAACTGTCTGTTCGCTGATCTGTTGCTGTGCATTCTAAGGATAACAAGAGAGAGACAGTTTGACTTGTTGACAGAATTGTGTCACCTAGGGATGAATGAACATTAGAATTGACTACTTCTTCCTTTCGTTCGGATCCAACAAGTTTGCTCACTTGCGTCTATCTTTGAGTTGACTGTTCAGAAATACGAGCATTTCGACAGCTTGAAGTTGATTACTTGCAAAGAGAAGACAGTTTGAAGTGATTCTTTGTATCGTTTCAATTTCAGGCCATAGGATGGTTGAACTGATGTATAGGATGAAGGCGTTCTTGAATGTTTTGGATACGTCGTCAATTCGTTTTTGTAAGGCTTCATTGATCGGTTCATTCCCTTTGAGGAACAGGAAGGCGATCGTTTCGTTGCCATTCACAATGACATCCTATAATGGGAGTTTTGAACAATGGTATACAGGTAACATCGAATCATCCAATGCGGTTCGAACGGTAAATCCCTTTTGTTGGAGAAGGGAGGAGTAGTGAAGATTGGAGTTGCGTAGTATTGCAATATTCGGAGTCATTACAGGGGAGAAGGATGGAGGGAAAAGATTGAATAATTGTTGTACTTCATGGTTAAATATTCAATTTAACAAACATAGGATCGATTTGGCAGAAACGATGATCTGCCAGCAATACAGGCTAACTTTTCAAAGAATGCTTCTTTTTCTTCAATACCATTACAATATACACTTAGAGAGGAATCCGATGTAAATAGTTCAAAAGAGGCTTCATCCAATTCCCGAACCCGAAGAGTACTGACAGGGAGTTGTGTTAGATAATGGTACATGCTCTTTGACGAAAACAGGGAATGATAAAGCTGTGCGATTACAATAATATCACTGAGCAACAACACTCTCATCTCCTTTTTCCCTTTTCGATTCCACTCACCTTTACAATACAATTCTGTAACAAAACGTCGTCCTTTGATCACCAGATCCTTCTGTGGTGGTTCCAGACTACAGCATACTTCCTGGAGGGTGTTCATTGTATCAACCTCATTCATCTTGTCATTGATAGCAGTAACAATCTCCACGACTTTTGTGTTTAGAAAATCGATTTCAGGCCTAAACGGATGATTTGGCTCCATATTGGAGAGAAGTCGTGTGAAGAAGAGAGAGTACTTGCAGATGCGCTACAAATAACAATCATCATTCAGCGGAACTTGAATGGGCTTGATCAAATAACTAAACAAATCCAGTCCCTTCGTACGGGGATCTCGAGACAAATAGCTAACATACTCCTCCAAACCTGGTCTTTCTCGATAAAGTGTTTGGAGAAGTGCAATCGATTTGTAGTATGCATTGCAGTAGTCTGAATACAAATAGAATTGATTACTCGTTTTGAGGAATTCCCGTGATATCAGTTGTGAGAGACGAATTTCGGTGATATGTTCTTTGATAGCCATATAAAATTCGGTATGAATCTGAAGTGAATGGAGAGGAGAAGATGTACCTGAATGATCCGTTCGACATTGCAAAATACTGTTTCAATTTCAGCTTCACTCAGCAGAGGATCTTTCTTGGATAGATTGTTAACGAAGGATGTCTGGAATACATCCTTCAATACGGTCAGATCCTTAATATATCCATGTTCTGAAGAGAGAAACTCCCGATAAATAGCTAATCTATTGTTCATCTGGAGAACCATCTCCTACCTCTGCATGGCCATAACATCATTCATAACAGCAAATCGCGAATTCTTGGGGTCCATGGCCTTTTCAAGATCATCATCCAATTCAATTCGGTTTGTGGAACTAGTTTTACTTTCATTCTACGTGATAGGCATTCAGGATCCTTACAGTTTGTCCCACTTTGAGACCTCGCTGAATCATCACAATGGTATTTTCACACGCAATCTTATCGCTACTGCTATCGAATCTATATCTCAGACCTACAATTACTGGTTACACTAAGGCATACTCTTCCACTGAAATATTCACCTCTTTCTCCACAGGAACAATAAATATGATGAGTCTAGTAGGTTCGATCCGACTTTTCTCGAGTGAGAGTTGGGTCATTCGGAATTGAAACAGAATCACATATTGCCCACTGCGCCTCCATAGATTTGGGACAGCAAAGAAACAGCAATGATCATAGATAAACAAACGGCCTCGGATTCCCTCAACAGTTCCGATTTCCTCGATTTCTTGACGATATCCAATAAGAACATCATAGCTTCCATAGAAACGATAAGGACGAGGCCAAAGAAGAGTCAGAGAGAGATTAAGAGCAATGACAGAATCGATAGGAGGAAGAGGAGTTAAAACAGGAAGGCAACAATGGACCTAAAGGTGAGTAGTATGGTGGAGAGGAACCTAGACATGAGTGTAGCGCAATAATAGAACCTAGATATGAGTTTAGTAAAGAAGCCGTACCTGATCATTGAGGGTGAGAACAAAGCGATATGTCTTGTTGATCAAGGTGAGAGCAGCAGACCCTTTTGGAAGTTTGAGACAGAGATTACCAAAATACATCTCATAGGATACAATACGCTAGAGTTGAGAGTACAAATGAGAATGACTTCAAGAGGAAGAAAGAGACACGTTTCAAGGGATAATCCTCGCATTTCAACTCCATTTTGAATGTTCTACTGTGAAAGACTCTTCCAAAAACTACTTCCATACAATAACTGAATTCATTGTTCTGTTCCAAATTAGCCAATTCTTTTAATGCAGTTCGAAGATTTCCAATATACTTGGAAACTGTTTGAAATGGTTCATGTAGTGAGAGAAAGAGAGAAGCGAGAGCTTCTGCTTCCTCTTCTCTCTGTTTGGCTTTCACTTGAGTATCCATTCCTTCAAGGAGTTTGTCGCTAAGTTGAATCAGTTCCGGGATATTGGCAAAAATGTTCTGAATAGCATTTGGATCAAACCGTCGTAGTAGCTGATCACGGTATGTCGTGAGTGTCTGTTTCATATCTCTACAGTACCGTTGTTCCGAGAAGTAGAATTCCTCACAAAGAGAATGACTACATAACACATATTTCACAATGATACATGAAACAGGGGTCAAGACTACGGTCCGATCGAATGGAGGGCTGTGAAACTAATAGCTCTGATTTCAGTTGATACGAAGTTGCACTATCTCCTCCAAAATGACATTCCAGAGTTGGAGCAGGTGCAGTTCCAGAATAGACTCTCCATGAAGAAGTGGGTGGAAAGGCGTTTGGTGTGGGTTGACCATAATAGCACACTTGCATATTTCCAAATATCCAACCAATAGCACCATCAATCCACTCTCGAGAAAGATACATATGCTGATTGTTTTCCCAGACCATCGAGTAGTTTAGCAAGCCAATGGGATAGTACGTTCCATTCACATCATGGGTACCAGCGTTGGTCACAGTAATGAATGAATAACGTTGAAGAAACTCGTTGTGATAAGAAAACATGAGCGGATGCGGAAATGGATTCCAATACATCCGGACAGCTTCACGTTTCCGGAGGTCATCGTTTACTTCATCGAAGCAAGCGAGAAAGGTAGCATTAAGGGTTTGACTAGGTAGACTACAAAATGAAAACAATCTGAGGACTATACGATACAAAGTAATGTACAACAGATTGGAATCGATCGTGGGTGGAGATCATGATGACTGATTGTTTCGAATCCACTTCTTTTGGATCTTCAAGACGGATTGATTGAATTGGAAGTTGATATTTCACATAATACCGTTTACTGTACTTTCTAGGTCGACAGATGAGAAAGGAGTCTCCGACAATATAGATCATGCAAGGCTTTCGATGCTTCCCTTCTTTATTGGCTTCGGCGGTACTCTCGAAATACAGTTTACAGTTTGGGTCTGAAAGAAGGGATGTAATTCCGCCTCCTAAGAAGGAATTGATTTGGCATAGTTTGGCTTCCGGAGTATTCATCCTTGTCAAGTTGGTTAATAGGGATGGGTGTCTTGGGTGGCGCAAAAAGTGGTTGGCGCAGGGGAATGAGATATGTATGGATAAAGAGGTGATATGTGGTAGAATAGGTGCAGATACGGGACTGTAGGTTATTTACTGCATTTTGTGATGTCAAGCATTAAGATGATGTACCTTGAACAAGGGATGCCCATCTCCACAACCACTTCACCGAACAAACAAATCAATCTAACATCCCCAGTCCAACCCCAAATTGATACGGATTCTTCTCCTCATAGGCCTATATCACACCAATCAAGTACTTCCTACACGAACAATCTGATCAATCACAGTACTATTTCCTTTAACCCTCTCCACAGTCTTCTTTGAAGGAGAGGCTAAGGTCACAAACAACCCTAAGCGAGTAAACCGTTTCTGCTTCAAGAAGGACAAAACAGCAGCAGCATCTTCAGGTCGAGAAAACGTCACAAATGCCCGTTTCAGCTTCTTCTGCAGAAAATCGTTCATAACGGAAAAATTGTCGGTTGGGTGAATCGAATCAATCTCCTTCTTCAATCTTTCCACATTCATCGAAGAAGGAATATTTTTGATTAGCAGAACTCGCTTCTCTCTGCATGCCGTTTCCTTTTCCTTCTTCTTCTGTTTCTTCTTCTTCTCGTTCTCCTTTTTCCGATCCTGAGCGCTCACAAAGCGGAAAAACAAAAGATGTTCCGGGTTCTACCTTAAAGAGGCACATCCAATCATACATTATCGAATCTCTCTTCAACGGAATCTTCAATAATCCGCTTCGACACTTTATGATCCACAAAGGAGACATATCCACATTGAGTGGTGGACTCTGGTCCCTCCACAGGACCGCGGAGCTTAACCGAATCAACATCACCAAATCGCATGCAGTAATGAAGTAATTCATCATCCGACCACGATAATGGGATATTTCGCACAAAGCAATTACGTTGATTCTTTTCCTGATACTCAGAATCGAATACAGAGCACGAAATTACGACACCTTCGATGTCCAGACCATCTAGTACTTTTATTACACGATTCAAATCCTGTGTTGATTGCAAGACCACACCGACAGTGCCCGTAAACGATCCATCTGGGCGAAATAAAGGGTTGAGTGAACTGACAGGTGCTATGTCCCCAACTATACACTCAAGAACGTCTAACGAAATCGGAGGTTCCACTCCTTTAATATACAGCATTCTGGATTGTTCAGATAGGAGCTCTTCTTTTGATTTCTTGTATTCAACAGAAACTATACGAGATCCGATAACATTTCCGTTGTACTTTTGAATCACTTGTTTCGCTATATATGAATCAATTGAACATGCCAAACCATCTTCACTGTTCGTGAAATCAACAGCGGCAGTGCGTTTGCCATCAATAGACTAGAAATGAAACAAAGAGGAAGATTAAAACAGTGCTTATCGTAACTCCAATAAGGCTGTGATAGCATTGAAGGAGTTTAACGATGTCAATCTAGATTGACAACAATACTCAATTATACTTCTTTCGTTAGGCTATCTAGATTCTTGATGATCAGTGTAGGAAGGGACATGTGAGAGGTTCGAAATGAGGAGGAATTTGACAAAGAATTATCGGCATAATCGTAGTTGTGGACTCGTCGTTTTGGGATGAGTGATGATGACTCTGTTCCCTACCAACCCGTGCAAATTGACTATATGCGTGATGTGTTTCGACCGAAGCAGTTTGTGAAAGAAACCAAAGAAGTAAAACCAAAAGAATTGTATCAAAGTGTTTATGATAATTTGAATGTGAAAAGAAGCAGTGACAATCCAATTCGGAAAGAAGATGATCCGAAGGCACTGGAATTGTACCAACGAATTCAAGAAATCGAAAGGAAACATGAAGCTGATATTCCAAGGTATACATCTCCATCTTTTCCTCCTTTTGAAATCGATCGTTGTGCCTGTAATGAATGTAGTCCTACAATCCAAGATGATGGGTATTTATTCTGTGAATTGTGTAAAGTGGTTCTTCGGGAAGATACATGGGTAGCTCATTTCCAGTCAATCTGTCATCAGCTGAAGCGATCCCAGTCCCATCATACCTATATTAATCCACATATGAAACCTTCCTCTTATGCCTATCACTTGTTGGAGTCTATGGGTTGGACGGAAGGTGAAGGTTTAGGTCGTGATCATCATGGAAGATTAGAGCCAATTCCAACACGATTGAAAAGGAATCGTTTGGGAGTAGGAGCCAAGGATGATAGGTAGATTGTGGTTTGTTGTGTTAATTGATAGTCCTCTCCAAGTTACTCATTCCTTTGAAGAAGATCCTAAGGTAGCAAAGGAGCGAGAGCGTTTATTGAAGGTGAGTGTATGCACCTGGAATGATGGCTAGAAGTATGGAGCGAAGCGACTAAGGAGGATCGTGAAACGTTACTTTGCTAAGAAACGTGAGAAGGAGTTGAAAGAGCGTGAGATATGGTTAAGGGAAGAATTTCGCATATGGATTGTTTGTTGAGAATTGCTTGTGGAAGAGATAATGTAGTTGTTGGACGTTTGGGAGTAAGTTGAATGATAGGACTAACAAGTGTGATTATGTGGACGTTCTAGTAACATACAAATATGATAGTGTCACTGCTCATCAACACATACTATAAACACAATGCAGTAATCAGAACAACTAAAACTGCAACGGCTACAGATAATGAAACGAAACGACGCTTTGGAGGGACTGACTCACTCTGGAAAGATTCAGGATCAATCCCAGGAAGAGGTCCAAAAAATTCGTGACCATCCGATTCTGTACTCTCCAAATACTCATAGGCCTCCTTCCATTTCGCATTGACAAACTCAAACCACTCTTCCTTGGTTGCAAACTTGGTTGGATCCATCACCTCCGAGACAAATATCGTAACCAGAGAATTCTTATTAATGGTAAGGTTAACTTCGTCCATCAGTTTCTCCTTTCCATTACTCATAACAATCTGACAGGGAGTGTGCAGATTATAGGCAACTTCCATTACACCCGTCTTTAACGATAAAGTACCTTCTCCCTTATATCGATGTCCTTCAGGATACACGATTACACCGAAATTGTCTCTACAGAATAGTTCAAATGCAAAAATAAAAACCTCACAGCCCAATTCTTCTTGAAAAACGAAGTGAACCAATCTCGACTAATCCCACGGTGACGTTTAAAAAACCAAATGAACTGATTTAGGTAGCCGCAAAGACAAGCAGTAGGAAATGCAAATATTACAGCCATTCTAGAAAGATAGCTACTGTTAGGAATCATGTCCCTATAATTCAGTCTAGTCCCATATCTGGCACCCATCCACAAAAAAGTCTGCCCAAGAACGATGATTCACAAAATACATTGTTTTTCCACCATTCAACTTATGAGATCCTTTCACACAAGTATATCTGGGATTAAGGTATTGTGCAAGCTACAAAAAAGGAAAAAAAAAAGAAATGTACGGCATGAACGATGTGGTAGGGAGTTCCCTTTCCAGTAATCATGACATAGAGTGCATATCTACACTGATTCAGACCAACGTATCGAGTACACAAGACTGTACATGTTCAAACGTATGTACACAATCCCGAGAAGAATAACATTGAAAATTCGCTTAATAGAGATCATTAAAGGGAAATGTGAGCAAAATGTAAATACCGTGGTTATTCACAAAACAAACAATCCAGTTTCCATGCGATTTCTTTCGGTTTCCATGCACTTTGTCGAACGAAATCCCGACAAAAACAAGAATAACTCCACACCACTACAAGTGAGTTACGAAACGAAGAATGACCTGATAAGGAGAAATGTAGTTTCCCATGAACAAAACCGATAGAAGAATACTAAAAAACTTGCGAGTTGTGGTAATTGTTGATAGAACCAGGGGAGGAAAGTGACGTACTGTGTACAAGATAAAGAGTTGGCCAACAGAAGAACACAGCCCAAATTGGACTGCAAGCCACAGACACCTTCGATTTGTTAAGAAAAAGGAGACTCCTGGAACTAACTCTTTCAGGAGGAGAGAAGTGATCAGAGAGACTAGTATTCCATACACATTGAGCATTTGTTGAAGTCGAAGAGGAGACGGTTTGAATCGAGGAACCACTACATCCTGCTGCATTCCACAGACACCATCCATACACAAAGAGAGGAAGAGAAGAATCAATCCAAACGTGCTATTGGATGCTGTGCTGTTCTTTTTGGATTTAGAAAAGAGTTGAAAAACTATGGATTGTCAATGAGACAAAACCAGACCCACAATTCCTGCAGTCATGAGAAATACCGAAATGTACTTTTGAATCGAATAGCGACGAGCTACATGTTAAGAGCCAACGAAGAGTCCACTTCCAAAAAGAGTACCAGCAACAAGAACTGGAATCATTTTGCACGATTTAGCTAATACCTGCGTTGGATAATTCACATGTTTGAGCGAATTGTTGGAAAAGATCATGGCAAGGGTATAGCAAATACCATAAGTAGCATAATCTGATAGATGGTCATCTACAAACGACACTTCCTATAGAATAAAACAGACAGAGAATGGAAACAGCCGAATCTCGGATCACCCGTTCCAAAATCTCTCCACTAGGTAGCTCAAAGGCCACTCGAGCAGTAGCTCCATCAACGGAAATGTCTCGAATAATGCACGTTTCTCTATAATGATAGTAAAAAACCAATTGAACCCCTCTTTTCGATTTCGTAAAGTCACTTTCCGACCCACAAGGTCGGCTTTCGGAATTTGAATATCAAATGACTTCTTTCGCTGATCAAAGAAGAAAGAACCTTAATATAAAACTGAATAAAATCGAATCGTACCGATAGAAGCAATGATGAGGTTAATCGAGCATTGGAGAAGTAAAAGTACGGAGGTATAGGTGAATCGACTACCATCGGGACTAACATAACGATATCTAGGAGATGAAGAAGAAAGCTAAGGCTGGACATTCTCTCCTGAACAAGTCCATAATTCAAGTAGACAGAATAGATACCGACAATGGATATTAGGAGTCGTTTATAGTATTGATAGTCCATCTTGAGATGGATAAGAATGAGTGATTTAAAGTGATATTCGAAACAAAATACTGGTTCCTAGTTGAAACTTGAGTAATAATGGGAAACAGTTAGTTTTGATGTCCCTCTTATCTTATCGAAGACAGAATCGATCAAATTCGGAAATCTGTAAGAAGTAGTTTAGGACTAATAGGATGAGATAAAACGGAGATTCCAAAGAGCAGCAATGTAATCGATAAAAAGACGGTGGTTGTAATGGTCGGACTTCCAGTATTAGAGATCCAATCCAATGATCCATAGGCAAGGGGAAAGAGCTACATTGTAAACATGTTACACCGATATCTAAACTGGATTGGATACTCAACAAAGGCATTCAATGCTGGAGATTATCGTCGGAAGGTAGGGATTCTGAGAAGGGGGATGAGGGATAGTTGGGCTTTACAGGCGAATCATCTGATTTCTTTGATCCCAATAATGTAGCATCCAAATTGCTGCGCAACAAATTCGCCACTTTGGCATTGGATGGTACCGGTCTCTCTATCATTATTCCTAAGATTTGTTGGCCTATTTAAGTACGGAAGGGGATGTAGGTATCTTTGATGCTACCAATACAACAAGAGAACGAAGGTATACGAAAGGAGGAGTTTACATGTAGACAAAAGGTATTGGAACGATGCTGGCACGCAGATATCAATGTTTTGTTCATCGAAAGTATTTGCAACGATCCCGTTTTGTTAAAGAAGAATTACGAAATGAAGTTGTCGAATTCGGGTTATATCGGATTGTGATTTTGATAGCTAGACTATTCAAAAATGGATCCAGAGGCAGCTCGTCGTGACTTCCAGGAGCGATTGCAGCAATATGAATCGATTTATGAGACTTTGGATGAAGAGAAGGATAGGGATATTTCATATATCAAATTATACAATGTGGGACAGTATCTGACGGCAAATCATTGTAATGGTGTTTTGGAGAGCGAAGTCATCTTTTATCTTCTGAATGCCCATATTCAGCCTCGTAAGATTTGGTTATGCATTCACGGCGAAACAGATTTTGATGTGAAGGGGATTCTGGGAGGAGATCCCGATTTAAACGACAACGGAATTCGGTTCAGCCGAGAGCTGCATGATTTTATAAACAGTCAGGGAGAAGTGAGAATGACGGATGGGTGTAATATAGAGTGAACATATTTCGATTCTTTGTGATACTTCCCACCGTGTGTATCAGACGGTGAGACCGTTACAATTTGAGTATAATGTCGACTATTGCAACTTGTTACGAGAATTAGACGGAGGTGACTTTGATCAGATGACATATGAACAGATTCGAACAGCTTATCCTCAAGAATACAAGCGACGTCAAGAGAACAAACTACGTTATCGTTATCCGGGAGGTGAGTCGTATTTGGATGTGAAAGAACGTTGCCATCGTGTGCTAATGAAGCTAATCGGAAGTCGCAATAGCATTCTAGTTGTCGGTCATAAGGCCGTTTTGCGGGTGATTATGGCATACTTTTTGGATTTACCTGCAGAAGACATTCCTTCGTTGAATGTAAATATGAATACGGTGTATGAACTGGAACCAACTGCGTATTGTACCAAAACCAAAGAGTTTCATCTGTTGTAGCCTGTTTGTTTAGTGTGAATGAAACTAGCAATCTTGTAAATGAAAAGGAACACGAGTGTTCGTCATTAGGACTTGTCATACACTGGAGTGATCAGATTCCCAACAAATATAATTGAATTCGATATTATTACAGATAACATTGATTCGATGGTCTTAATGAAGAACAACTTGAAGGATCATTTATTACACTGTATGTTAAAAGGATTCTCAACTGAGGTATATGATTTCTTAGTTTGAGGAGAAGCGATACTGCAATGTAAGTCCTGGTCTGGATTTGAAGAGTGATGAGACTTTATCTGAATGGTAACAGTAGGAACAATAAGTATAATAATGAGAACAATGGTAATAGAGATCAGAAGAATTGAAAGAGTCGATAGAACCTTCACACGAAAGGATAATTGAGTTTGGATCAAACTGATTCTATTAGAAACTTCAATTGTGATATGTGTGTTTTTGAATGTAGTTGAAGGAGTTCCAGATATGATTCCAGAAGATGAATTGAGCGACAGACCAATAGGAAGAGATCCTGATGAGATTGAGAACGAGAGTTCATCTCCATCAACATTAGGAGTGATAGAAAATGAGTTATTTAACGTTAGAGCATAAGAAGTCCGAGGATAAGAGAATGAAGTGATGGGAGTGAGAATGGTGAATGAAAGAGAGAATGATTGATTACTCACTTCATTGAATGCTTTGAGAGTGACTGATTGAGATGATACAGATTGAAAAGGAAATCCTGAGATAACTCCATTTGATGAATTGAGTGATAGACCAACAGGAAGAGATCCTGATGAGATTGAGAATGAGAGTTCGTCTCCATCAACAGAAGGAGTGGTAGAGAATGGATCATTCTTTGACAGAACATATGAAGACTGAGAATATGAGAATAAAGAAATAGGAGTGAGAATGGTGAATGAAAGAGAAAATGACTGACTGCTTACCTGATTTGATGCTTTGAGAATGACCAATCGAGCTATAACAATTTGAGAAGGAATTCCTGAGATGATTCCATTTGATGAATTGAGTGACAGACCAACAGGAAGGGATCCAGATGAGATGGAAAATAATGGGCTATCTCCTTTGACAGTGGGAGTGATAGATAATGGAATGTTCTTTGACAGAACATATGAGGATTGAGGATAAGAGAATGAAGATATACATTGAAGAATGGTGAATGAAAGAGTGACAGATTGACTACTCACTTGATTTGATGATTCAATTGTAACTGAACGAGATGATACGGACTTAGAAGGAGTTCCAGATACGAATCCTGTTGTCAGATTAAGTGATAGGCCAATGGGAAGAGATCCTGAAGTAATGGAGAATGACAAATCATCTCCATTTACTGTAGGAGTTATTGCTACGGGTTTATCTCTAGATAGAGTATATTGTGATTGAGGATAGAAGAATGAAGTAATGGGAGTAAGAATAGTAAATGATAGAACCACATTTTTATAACTCACTTGATTCAATGCTTTGATTGCAACTGACTGAGATGATGTGAATTGAGAAGGTGCTCCAGATATGATTCCAGTTGAAGAATTTAGAGACATATTCATAGGAAGAGATCCATATGAGATAGAGAATGAGAGTTGATCTCCATTAACAGTGGGAGAGATAGAAAATTGATTGTTCTTTGATAAAACATATGAGGATTGAGGATAAGAGAATGAATAGATAGGAGTGAGAATGGTGATTATTAGTGAGATAGATCGATTACTCACTTGATTTGATGCTTTGATCTTGACAGATTGAGATAATACTGATTGAGAAGGAATGCCAGAGATTGTTCCATTAGATGAATTGAGAGATAGTCCAGTAGGAAGAGATCCTGATATGATAGAGAATGAGAGTTGATCTCCATTAACAGTGGGAGAGATAGAGAATGATTCATTCTTAGATAGAACATACGAAGACTGAGAATAAGAGAATGAAGAGATAGGAGTGAGAACAGTGAATGAAAGAGGGAATGATCGATTACTCACTTCATTGAATGCTTTGATGGTAACAGATTGAGATGATATGACAGATTGAGAAGGAGTTCCTGAAATGATTCCAGAAGATGAATTGAGAGATAGACCACTAGGAAGAGATCCAGATACGACAGAGAATGAAGGCTCATATCCACTGACAGAAGGAGAAACAGAAAATGATTCATTCTTTGATAGAGTATATGAAGACTCAGGATAAGTAAAAGAAAGGATAGGAGTGATAATTGTGAATGTGAGTGTAACAGATTGATCACTCACTTGATTGGATGCTTTGATAGTGACTAATTGAGATATGATGAATTGAGAAGGAGTTCCATCTATTACTCCAGTTGATGGATTTAGAGATAGACCAATAGGAAGTGATCCTGATGTGATGGAGAATAAAGGCTCAGATCCATTGATTGTAGGAGA
>JABLTK010099319.1_pt1 | contig 18446 bp, 10 predicted proteins | sample 7160131 | NCBI WGS metagenome assembly JABLTK01 (sample SAMN14651221, study PRJNA627086) | human gut metagenome | isolation source: feces | host: Homo sapiens
AACATTCTAACAATGAAGAGTAATGAATAGAAGCAAGAATGATGAATAGATTTGAATCATCTTGTGTCAATGCGAATCCCTTCGTATTGTTTCAGGTATATTGGATCTGTTGTTTTGGAGAGTATGACTAATGAATTGAGTTGAGAGTAGATATTCCAATTCTTTCCTCAGGTAGTATCACTGGAGGTGATAATAATCAATTTGTGAGTGTTTATGAATTGAATGCAACGAGTTTGATTAACACTTGAAGATAAGATGTAGATGCTGTTACTCTTGAATCGTTTATTCGAAGCCGAAGTTCTTATGTCTAGCCCATTTCTTTGTTCATTTGAATACAATATATGATAATCATTGCTCTTACTGACCTAGAAGGAACTATCTACTGAGTTCTTCATATTATTTGAGAACAGACAATCAGCTAACAGTGTCATTCAGTAGATATTACAACATGGTGAATAGAGATAACTTTGAACGTTAAATCTTTCAGATGATCGGTCAAGAGTATTACTGGATAGTAGCAGAAGATAAATTGGAACAATGACAGTAGAAACTAGAGTACTGAGCCTTTCTTCATATAGACAGCGGTGTTAATTCATGTCTCCAACCTCGCTAACTTCAACAGGCCGACAAGAAGATGTACTGATATGAAGCGATGGACACTACTTCACCATGACCATCACGCACATCAAACTGAACCGAACGCAAATCACTCATATGAACTGCACATACATTCAAATGACTAAACGAACATACAAAGTGAAGCAACAACAACAAAACGACATCATTCAATACTACAATGCCAATTTCTTTGTTCTAGCAGCAACTTACCACAACTAACTGCTTGAGTTTGAAATCCTCCCACACCATTCAATGATTCGTAGGCTTTTCCCTTATTCTCTGTTTCTTCTGCTAAATCATTTGTAATGCGATCATCATACTCTTTGGAAGATAATCGTCCCTTTCACAAATAAACGACTCTCATTTATATTTGTCATAACATGAGATTCACCTATTCAATCACACTCCTATGTGGTAAGAAAACAGATGATCTAAGACAATGAAGTTTTCGAATGAGCATCAAGAGAAAAAAATGTATCGATGACATTCAATCATTAACATAGAATACAATAGAATGGAAATAGATAGGAGTCTGTTTATCACATCCAAAGCATGTATTCTAATTCTATCATGTATCAATATATATGATCCTGTACTATGCAGCAGATATATCATATTGCTTCAATACTCTGTATTCACTCTTCTTGTCTTTCTTATCACAATTTGGTCATTCAATTAACAGATTAGTTTACAAGATAATTGTATAGTTACTGCCTAAAAGAGAAGTTGAAAGAAGGAGATTGACACGAGCAATGAATCAGAATATAGAAACTGGTGAATTACATTACTTTCATGAATAAAGTAGAATGAGGGATAGAGAATGACGAAAAACACTCACTTCATGCACTATTACTCTTTTTTTGAACCGACAAACCCATGTCTGGAGTCGGAATTGTTAGGCCAAAAACTTATAATGATTTAGTGCGTAAAGGCGTCGTCTTTTCTTTGATGTCTAGCTCCGCCTAATTATGTTCCAGGACTTGGACGCGGTGCTAGAGGATTTGTTACACAGTAGTTTTTTTGGGTATTAGAGTGGTAATTTTCAGATCGGACATTGGACCCGCTAATGCTGTTGAATCTGTTTCTTTTTTGTCGTAGCATTGAAAATTAGACACAACCAGGAATGATGGCAAGTGCTGTAGCCAATATGGAAGAAGGAGGAAATTATGATTCCTTTACTGGACCACAAGAAAGTATTTTTGGGTATGAACCTATTTGAAGTGATACTGTAGGAATACTCCTTATGATGACGATGATAAAGAGGCAGATCAGATTTATGAGCAGGTAGATGCTAGAATGAAGGAAAGAAGGGAAGATCAGCGTCAAAAAAGAGAAAAAGCTCGCATTGAGATGCTATATGATGAACATATGGATCAGCAACGTCAATTTGAAGATTTAAAACGTGGATTGGCATCAGTAACAATGGAAGAATGGAATAATCTTCCTGAAATCGAAGATAAATCGCTCAAACGCAAACGAGAAAAGGAACGAGAAATATATACTCCGGTTCCAGATTCTGTTATTGAAGCAAAGCGAATGCGTGATTCCACTGAGATCTATCTTGATCCGCGACAGCAGGTGTTAGGTGGTTTTGAAACTCCCTCTGGAATAGCCTCAACTTCGTTAAGTGCTGCAAGAGAGAAGGTATGTTCAATATAGCAATAATAGTGTAGTTATTGTCTTTGAAACTCGATCATATGTCGGATAGTGTAAGTGGTCAAACAGTGATTGATCCCCGTGGTTATATGACATCTCTGAATAGTATGAAAAGTATCAGTGAGACAGAAATCGGTGATATCAATAAGGCGCGAGTCACTTTTCGAAGCCTCATAAATGCAGATCCAACTAATCCACAAGGTTGGATAGCAGCAGCACGACTAGAAGAACAAGCTGGTAGTACAACGAATTTGTTCTTATTGTAGGCAAATTGACAGCGGCCAGGAAGCTTATTAAGGAAGGATGTGAGAACTGTCCTAAGAGTGAAGCAGTGTGGTTGGAAGCTGTTCACTTACAGGATAAGGAGAATGGAAAGATTATTCTAGCTAATGCTGTTCAACAGCTCCCCAGATCTGTGAAGATCTGGCAAACTGCAGCCGATCTGGAAGATGATGTTGACAAAAAAAGGCGTGTATTGTGGCGGGCATTGGAGTTTATACCAAATTCTGTGGTACTATGGAAAGAAGCTGTGAGTCTGGAGAAGGAAGAAAGTGCGATATTGTTGCTGCGTCGTGCTGTGGAGCAAGTGCCTGAGTGTGTGGAATTGTGGTTAGCTCTCGCCAAGTTGGAAACTTATGAGAATGCTCGTAAGACACTGAATCGAGTATTGGTGTGAATGTTGATGAAGTGTAGGCACGTCTGGCTGTCCCTACGGAACCTTTAATCTGGTTCACAGCTGCTCAGTTAGAAGAAGCTAATGGAAGTATTCATCGAGTGGAGAGTATAATTGAGAAGTCAATCAAATCTCTTCGGAATAATGATGTGGTGATTGATCGAGAGAAATGGCTCCAGCATGCTTATGATATGGAGCGAGCTGGTGCTATTCAGACCTGTGGTGCTATTGTGAGGAATGTGTTGGGGATTGGAGTGGAGCCTGAAGATCGTCGTCGAACGTGGACCGATGATGGAGAGAAAGCCTTACGAGAAGGAGCCATTGAAACAGCGAAAGCTATCTTTGCTTTCACGTTATCTTCATTTCCAAGTAAAGATGAATAAGAAGAATGAATGGATAGGTCGTGAGGATCTTTGGATTCGAGCTTATGAAATTGAGGATGATTTTGGCACAATGGAATCAGCAGAAGCTCTGTTACGTCAAGCAGTTCAAGCTTGTCCTGCTTCAGAACCTCTTTGGCTGCTTCTCATTCAATTGAAGTACAAGAAACAGAAGGATTGTGACGGTGCTCGAATTGCTGTTGAGGATGCTATGAAAGCTAATGTTTCCAATCCAGCCATCCTCAGTAGTGAGCGACTGTGGCTGACTGCTTTCCAAGTATATTTGGTTGGGTATGGTAATTGGTAGATTGAATGGGAAGTGAACGATTATGATCGGGCTCGATCTATCCTTCAGCGTGCAAGAGTTAATTGCTCTAGTGGGCGTGTTTGGATGAAGAGTGCTTTGCTTGAATGGGAAATGAACCATGATACTGAGGAACTCTCCCTGTTAACAGATGGTATTCAATCGTATCCGGAATATGCCAAGTTATATATGATGTTGGGACAGTATTATCAACAACATGATGATATTGATCAAGCTCGTAATACATATCGGTACTCATAGTGGATAACATTGTTACATTAGAAAAGGATTACTCAAATGTCCATTCTCTGTTCCTCTGTGGTTATTGTATGTTCGATTAGAACGAGAATACACTTCTCTAACTAAAGCACGATCGCTTCTTGAGATTGCACGTCAGAAATGTCCTGATAGCGAGGATCTGTGGATTGAATCCATTCATATGGAGCGAGACGCTAAGAATGAAGCTCTTGCGAACCAGCTCCTTGCAAAGGCTCGACAGACTCTTCCAACAAGTGGTAAGAATCAGGAGAGATGTTTATTATCAGGGAGAATTTGGTCTGAGTCCATTATTACCATTCCCAAGATTCAACGTCGAACCTACATTTCCACTGCATTAAAGGAACATGAGGATGATCCTTATATCGTGATGGCTGCTGGAAAGCTGTTCTGGAGCATGCGAAAGAATGATCGTGCTCGTGTGTGGATGAAAAGGGCTGTTACGAAAAATCCTGATATTGGTGACTTTTGGGCCATTCTATATGTATTTGAACTTCAGAATGGAACCGAAAGTCAACAGAAGGAAGTCCTTCAGGATTGTGTCAAAGCTAATCCTCACCATGGGGAAATCTGGCCTGTGATTCGGAAACAACGAGAGAATCGGAGAAAGACAACAACAGAGATTCTTAAACTGGTTGCTGATCAGTTAAAGGATTCGATTTTGGAGTTTTGTAATTGGTATGTTTGTTCTTTTATCTTCACGTATATTAACAAACATTTCTACATTAGCTATCCTACAGACTCTTATCCTTTTCTTCTAATCGTTTCTGGAATACAGTGATAATCTCGTTCAGCATATCTGGATTCATTTCCTCGTCTTTACTGCTAACTTCTTCTTGACTCATCTCAAGATTTGCTTCGTCTCCTTCGTTCTGTAGTATGTGTTGGACATCACCATTCAACAGTATCTCGGCATATGACAATCGGAACAAATCTCTCACATTATGATCAAGAGATACAGTATTCTCCTGTGCTTGTATTGCAGATACTGGAAGGTTGTGAGTTATGCATGAGTGAAGACGGTTGAGATAATCATCTTTGAGTACTCTCTCTTCTGAATTGAGTAGTACTGCATTCACAACTACAGTTTCATCTACTAGAACCGATTTTTCAGCTTGAATGATGTCGAAGAAGGCAATAGGGGACTTTCGGATCTTAGAAAGAATCTCACCACACCCAGAGGCAATATCACATAGCATAAAAACACATAACAGAACTACAATCACTATATCACATACCACTCTCCATGAAGATGATGATACGGGAGTGAAGGAACTATAAACAGAAGGAGAGAGGGAGATATCGGCAAAGAGTATAGCAAATAGGAGAAGACCCATCACAAGCAGATTGTTTACATCGAAAGGGAACCGTTTCCTTGACATCAATGACTTGACAAAACACGAATCCTTTTCCTTGGATACTGATAGTGGATTAAGAGTGGTTCGAGTGAATACAGAAGTGATATACTGATGATGAATCTTGAATGGAGGTCTGAGAAGGAGATAAAGGACCAGAACTACAATCATTGAGAGAATCAAGACTGATTGCATGTGAGGTTCCTCACGGAAGAGTACAAGCATAACTACAAGCACAATCTTGATGATAAATACAATGAAGATGGACCATAGAGACTCATTCTTGAATAAATGACCTAAGAACCTCATGGAAGGTCGGAGTGAATCATCAAGTGAATCGATCAGAGTCTGTGTTAATACTCCATGGAAGGATGCAAAGAAGGAAATCTCTTGTTGAGCAAAATGAGCCGAAAGAGTAAGGAAACCAAAAACAAGAAGGAGAATGATTGATGAAGTAATAAGGATCCACCAGTAATCAGAATAAGAATAGCAAACCTTCAAACCAGAGAATTGAATTGACTTATGGGCCATGTAGTACTTGTTATTACAAGAGAGAGATTGTAGAGAATGAAATAGAATGGGGAGAATCAACACATAAAGAAGTTGGGTGAGTTGGGTAATAGAGTTACCAAAGTCTGTTGAAGTCAGATGCTTCTTTCTTCGATACTGAGTGATCCATTGAACAACCACAGTAATCACACAACAGAGGAAAAGAGTTGTAAGAGAGATGATCCACACCACTGACTCATTCATAGACACAAAGACACAGTCCAGTTTGAACATATCCATATCAAGAATAAACATACTGAAGAAATCAAGAAGAGGAGATAGAAGAGAAGAGAATTGATCTCGGAATATAGACAACAATCCCAACAGTTGGAAAACATCAATGAGAACAGCATACCAGATGAAATGAGTGGAATAACGACTAATACTAGCCAAGAAGAGCATGAAACATACTATCACCCACAGAATGAGAGGGAAGACTCTAGAGATACCGATTGGACACTTCTTACATGTCCAAGTACCATAACGAGTGTAATGAGTCTTACATTGAGAACACTTGTTGGAAGTGTAACCTTCCTGACATTGATTGCCTCCTAGACAGGCTTTAGGATTGAAACATATATCAACAGATGGTTTCTTCGATCCATCGGTACTAATGGTTACCCATGAACCAGGAGGAGCAATAGGTGTTGTGGAATTTGCTGGACAGAGAGAATCTGATGGACACAAACTACAGTAGTCACCAGTAGAAGCATAATAATTGGATGGACAAACAACTGTGAGCATTGAATAGAGTAGAGGGATAGGCACATTCATTGAGCCAACAGTTAGAGTTAGTGGCCACTGACCACGGGGCAGAATAGGAAGATGACACTCAATGAAATGATCTGCTGAAAAGGAGGATAAGGAGATGTGGCAATCTGTCACATTTACAGATCCGACTAAGAGGGACATGGAAATTCTTGTTGCTGGAGGAATATGAAGACCATAGAAATGGATGGATGCACCCACTGATTCGACTGTGAGAGGATTAGCTGAAGTGATTTGGATGAGAGGGAATTCAACAGACACCACATTACTCTTTTGGGTTGAAACCAGTATCTGTACATCATGAGATCCTCCAAAGAAGAGTGGTGATATACATCGAATCATCGTATGATTCTGCTGAATGAGAGCACATTCTTCTCCTGAGACTAACACATCTGTATCTTTTATACCAAAGTTGTCTCCATGAAGTGTAAGCACATATTGCTCAATCTGTAATTCGGAACCAAAGGATGCAGAAGGATTCGATGGCCATGTTGATGCTGAAGTAATGAAGGAGATCTGAGGAGCCAAGTAGTCAAAGAATGGAGTTGAAGAGAAAGCAGATGTTTGGTTGAAGCGTTCAATAGTCACTGGGATGGCTAATCCTTGACCTGGAGGATGAATGAACTGAATATGAGTATGATTGCAGAACAGAATCGATGAATGAGGAATCATTTCTGTTCCAAAGAGAATACGCATATAACTGACATGTTTGTTCATAGAACAACCAAAGTTCTCTCCTATCAGAAGAATCCTTTCTCCTCCATTTGTTCTTCCAATTGAAGGAGTCATAGTCAAGATTACAGGTGATAGATAAGGATACACGACTGTATTTGTAGTGTAGAATCCTGTATTGATCATGAAGGAAGCTTCATCATTGAATGACTCTTCAGTTACGCAGATTACATCTGTACTGTTGTGAAAAAGAATGACCAATTGAATACCATTCATCAGACACTGAGTGGACTCTGAATCAAGATTCTCTCCATGAAGATGAACTCGAGCTTCACCTCCTGTAGGTATTCCATCAAGAATGGAACCATTGATATCTGAGACTGAAATAGTGTCAATACGAGGAGATGCTATTGGAATAGAAACTGAATTACTCATCTGTCCATTCACAGACACTGCAATAATTAAACCAATGCGGTCACTCTTCCTCAGTTCACATTGAATCCATGAATGAGAATGAGACATTGAAGTACAGTTGATTGCACCAGAAGCAATTCCACGAATATCAACCACTGGATTCAAACCAAAATCACTTCCTTCAAGTGTTATCACTTCAGTATCATATTGAAGAGTGGAAGGATTCACAATGGAAATTACAGGAGCATAGTAACTGGCAAAGACTTGAAGAAGGATTTGCTGTTGATAATGAATACGAACAGGAATGTGAATTCCCTCTCCAGGAGGAACAAGACAACTGATATGTGTGGAATTGATATGATTTAGCAGACAACGTTCAGATCCAAATGATACTGTACATGAAGAAGGGATGTTGTGACCAAAAACCTCAAACACATCGCCTCCAACAGTGTGGAAGAGAGAAGGATACTGAAGATAGTCATCGATTTCTGTAACATAATCATCCACTGAAAAGATCATCTCTTGTATGGTGTATTTCAATTGATTGCTTTGTTTGGATGATCGAGTGACATAGACTGTTCCAGAGCCGATTGTTGTAAGACAACTCACAAAGTCATCGTTGACAGTTTGAATCGAGCAAGAGTAGATTTCTGTCGAATTCTGAGATACAATACTCACAGTCAGATAAGCTTTCTCAAAGCCAAAGTTCTCTCCAAATAAGGAGAGAAGATAGGCAACTCCACTCTTAGCAATCATATAAGAGTTGATTGAAGGGGCCATCAATGGAATAGAGATGGAATTGGTTGTTTCTACATTGAATTGTTTGTAATGAATCATAAGCACAGCAACCACAAAAGGACTAGATACAACTGGAGCATATGCTGAAACAAGAGAAGAGTTAAATACTCCAGCTTCTGTTGATACACCATTGAAAGAAATCTCAAAGGAACAGAGATAACATGAAGTGAAGTCATTCGACACATCAACAAACACTTCCTCTCTCTTCTTGATAGTAATAGGAGTATTCAATGAGTATGAAATGGTTGTTGTGAAATAAGAGAATTCAACAGAAGCTCCACATTCTGCTTGCTGTTCTCCAATCCATACAATCCACTTTAGATTCTGACCAACACCAGCAGCAGTTGTACATTCAATCGCTGAATTGGATATGATGTGACAATTCCGAGCCGTGAATTCAAGTCCAGAGAAACCGTAAGTGGCTTGAACTGGACTTGATGAAGGGCCCAAGTTGCTTCCTGTCAGAATTACCACTTCTCCTCCCGTTAATCTTCCACAATTCATATTCTTGCATGTCAATGAGTCGATTGATGGTTTGGCATAGGACATGACAAAAAGATCAACAGAGAGAAGTCCATTCACTTCAATACTCCACGACAATCTGTTTCCATATCCAGGAACTGTTGTACAAGTCAGTTGAGTATGATTAATCGTTAGTTGGCATGATGGAGAGTAAGTGATTCCTTTCTCATTCACATATTCTACAACTACTTGTGAATTGTTGGTTCCATAATTCAGTCCATCAATCATTAGAACTAATCCTCCAGTGGTAGGAAGAGGAGTATTCAGCTTGTCAACTGAAATCACAATTGGATAACCATAAATGCTTTTGGACTGATAATACTCATTGGAGAACTGACCACCAACTCTCAATAACCAACGATTCTGATATCCTGATCCAGGAACAGAGACACATCGTAGAAGTGTGTGAGGTAATAACACATGACAAGGAGATGTGATGAAGGTTTTCTCATTAGAATCACCATAATGAAGAATCGATGAATTCTCTTCAATTCCCAGATTCTGTCCAGCAACAAAGATAACTTGACCTCCTGAAGTGAGAGCATTCTGAGTACCTGGTCCATACATACTAGTAATGATTGGAATACTATACGATAGAGAGGAAACAAACGGACTGGATTGTTGATCTGCCACTTTCACAACAAACGTCAACTGGTCACCAGATCCTTCAATACTTCGACACTCCAATTTCTGATGAGTCTGGATGAAATGACAATCTCTCAGCTCCTTCATTTCTCCTCCTTTCATCATATAGACATGTGTTACATTCATGTTTGATCCAAAGTTCATTCCAGTAAATACAATTGAATCGCCTCCCAGAGAGTTCAGTTCTTTTGATGTAGTGATAGATGTGATTGAAGGAATTTGGAATTCTCCATTCTGGATACTCGAGCAATGACCATACAAACAGAGTTCCCAAATGATAGTCGATCCATATCCATTGTTGATGTTACAACAAATGTCATTTGATGTACTGTAGGAACAAGAAGACAGAAGTGTATTAGAAGCATCTACAAGAGTAGCTGAAGCAGTAATAGCATTTCGCTGAGGAATTGCATTGTACAGAGATGCTGTTCCCATGTGTTCTCCAGAGAAACACACTCTCGCTCCTGTTGTTGACATTTGAGTCACTCCACTGATCTCAGTCACATTCACACCTTTGAAATGACTTGTAGATCTCGATAAGAAGGAACAATGATGAAGAATTGAATTGTCAATTGTTGATTTCCATTCAATTACCCATTGAATAGAATAACCCAAAGAAGCAGGAAGGATACAAGAAATGGAATGGCCAAAAGAACGAATCTGACAATCTCTTAAGAGGATTTCAGAAATGATAGAATCAGTTTGATCTCGAATGATTCCTTTCATCGCATAACTGACATTGAATTGTGTCCCTGTTACTAAGGATCCAGATAGTTCCGAACTAATCCTATCGATTCCAATTGGACTCAGATTCAATCCTTCTACTGAAACTGTTGTATCAGTGATATTCAGCATTTGAGGAAGAATGGAACTGATTTGACAATCCTCTTCATCTAATACAATCAACTGGATTTGGATCCAATCCATTGCTACACCATTTGTGACAGTTACATTCACCATGAAGATTGGAACTTGCTCAAAGTCCAATCCAGCAGAAAGACTGAGCTGACCAAGTGTTGAATGAATCACTACTGGACAGAAGGGAGAACAGGATTCGATAGAAAAGAACAGGATTGGATTTACAGCATTTCCAGTAGTGACATTCAAGGGTGAACCTAAAAGAGATCCTACAGATTGACTCTCAGGAATGTGGAGTGAAAGAGATTTGCCATCAACAAATATGGGAGTGAAGGATGGCCAAGGAGATTGAGATTGATCATACTCAATTGTCACAGTGAAGATCGATGAGAGAGGTGGAACTCCATTATCAGTGGCACTCAAGGAGAAGATGAATCGATGAGTAGTTGATGAAGAATGGATCAAGTGCCCTTGGAGAGTGATTACACCATTATTGTCAATTGATAGAAGTGGATGAAGTGTTAATACTGAAAACACTACAGGAGATCCTTCAGGATCGATAGCAGTCACAGGAGGAGAAAGTTGAAGAGGATAGGTCATTCCCTCATTCACATGATAAGTGATATTATGAACAATTGGAGGTTCATTGACATCCGTAATGAGAATTGTAATTGGAATAGATGTTGAAATATTGAAGCAACCATGATCCACAGCAGTAATAAGGAGTTTAATGGATTCACGTGTCTCAAAATCAAAGATGGATGGATCCAACACTCGAAGCGAGTGATCATTATGAATACTCACATACGATGAGAAGGGAGAATCCATCATGAAGAATTCAATATTCAATTCATCCACAGAACCACAGTTTGATTGAGCAGTGAGAGAACCAATTACCTGATTCACAACAGGATTCTCATTCACTGAGAAGATTGTAGAAGGGATGGTCGGAAGAACAACATTACTCACTATTGTCACATAGACAATCGTTGAATCTGTCAATCCACCCTTATCAATCACTTGGAGATGTACAATGCATGTATGATTAGCAGAACTCATGAGAGTGAATTCTGGAACTGATTCATTTCCTGTTGATAGAAGAGGAGCTGTAGGATTCACTACAAATGCATTCTCACAAGATTGGTGTTGAATATGGTAAGTGAGACCTGGATTCTCATCAGGATCAAAAACAGTCAATGAAGGACCAATAATTGAATGAAGAGAGACAGGTGAGTTGATGGAGAAGAAGAAAGCATCAGAAAGGAAGGATGGTGGTTCATTCACATCTCGAACCATTATTGTAACCAATGTTTCAGAAGAAGCTCCATGACGATCAGAACACATAATTCGAAGCAGAAGAGATTTGGGATGAGTTGAATTCTCATAGTCCAGACCATCTTGTTTCAAATACAGACATCCTGTAGAGACTTGAATTCCAAACCAATCATTGACAGTGACAAGAGCAAATACAGGAGAATAGTTTTTGTCATTCTCATCTGGATCCACAGCTTGGAAACAAGGTGAAAGTACTGAATTCACAGGTAATCCTTCATCAACTTCAATTACATGAGGATTTGACACAAAGAATGGAGCTTCATTGATATCCAACAGATTAATAACAACAAATCCATTACCCGTTACTTCCTTTTGATCGACTATACTCATTGCAGTGAAAACAACAGGAATCACAAAGTGATTCATCGTTTCATAATCTGTATCTTCAAATACCTTAATCAAGGCAGTTTTGTTGTCACTCATTACAATACCAAACTCTGATGATGCAACCGAGAAAACCTTTGAGAATAAAACTGATGAAAAGGATTCCTGATTAACAAGAGATAAAGAGCAATTCTCTATCACAGAATGAATTGGAGTATGTTCAGGTATTGAACAGACTAATGGAGTTAGAATTGGTTCTTCTTGAGGAGCAGCCACAAACACATTGGTTGTTCCTGAAGTACTAAGACCATGACTATCTGTTGCTGTGATTGTAAATTGCGTAGTTCCTTGAGGTGGTGTTGTGGAGTTGAGAAGAAGCATATATTGATTCAATTCTGTGGAAGTGACTATGAGAGACATATTCATGGATGATGAGACAACTGTTACTACAATAGGATCATTCTCTGGATCAATCACTGTGAATGGAGATCCAATAATACTTCCTATCTCTGTCTCACTTGTAATGGAAACAGTAGGAGTTAGACATAGGATAACAGGTGGTTCATTCACATCCAAGACTGTGATTGAAATGATACCATTTGTCATTAGACCTCCTCCATCAACAAGGACAATAGAAAGAAGATATCCAGATTGCTGTTCATAATCTAGTTGCTGCTTTAACTTAACACTGCAAGTATTTTCGTTTAGAATGAATACATCCTGATTGTTCCTCTGAATACAACGTACCACTCCATTTACTCCTTGATCAGGATCGGAGTATCGAATCACACCAATAAGACTATGGATGGCAGCAGCTTCTGATACTACAAATGAATTGGATAAGAGAATAGGAGGTTCATTAACATCATCCACAATGATTGTTACTTGGATGGAAGTACTCTGAGGAGATTCACTGATATCTCTGGCTCCAATTGTAATCGAATAGAGATTCTGAGTTTCATAATCCAAAGGATCACGATGATACAACTCTCCAGATATGGGATCCACTCCAAATACACTGCTATTCAAAACGAAGAAATAATTGGTTTGACCATAATCTTCATCTTCTATTCTCAGACCAGTAGGAATCAACTCAAAAACTGTATGATTCTCTGCAATATGGATAACAGATGATGGAATATGAAGGATTGGAGCTGTATTGATATCCATGACATGAATACTAACAGAACAAAGAGTAGACATGGAAGGAATACCATTATCTTCAACTCTGATTTGAAGAGTATAGTCTGACTGATTCCAATAGTTGAGAGGAGAAAGAAGATAGATTGAACCATCGTTCTGAACTTGGAAGGTTGACATTTCTGACAGAAGCATCAAAGAGAGTGTTTGTTTTCCAGCCAATACTTCTCGATCGGTCACATTCACAACTGTTACCAGAGATCCAACAGTCAGATTCTCATATACCATGAAAGGAGCATTCCAGAAACAACCACATACAGGTGCTTGATTCACCTCATTCACGATGATTGTGATAGGTTGAGAAGATGAATGACCTGTATTATCTGTTACGGTCACGGTTACATTCAGAAGAGGAGTTGTTTCAGAGTTGAGATTTCCTGTTATCATCAGTTCACCAGATTCAGAATCAATTGTGACTCTGTTATCTCCACTGATGGAATAATGAACATCACCTCCTTCAGGATCTGTAGCAACGATAGTAGTAATAATAGTACCAATAGGATCATCTTCATTAATAACAACTGTAGTGTTTGCAATAAAGAGAACTGGAGGTTCATCAACATCCACCACATGAACTGTAACATTCTCACATTCCATAAGGAATTCCACATCCGATACACAGATCTCGACTACATATGTGGTTGTATTCTCATAATCCAGTTGATCAATAACTATCAAATCCATTGAAGAACCTGTAGAATTGAAAGGACAATGAAGTGGAGAACCAATACAAGAGCTCGAGAAGGTGAGTTGATCCTGATTCTCATCTCGAATCAGAGAAGGAATAGAAAGCATGGAATTCAACAAAACATCTTCAGAGACATAGATATCCTTCTGAATAAACTCTATGGAAGGTTTGCGATTCTCTCTTCTTACATCGAGATGAATCAAACATGAATCATTAAGTCCCTTAGAATCTGTTACAACTGCCATCATTTCATAATGATCATGATCATCATGATCCAATAATGAGCTGTTTGAAACGAAAAGAGTACCAAGAATGGGATCAACAGTTATTGGAAGTGTTGGATCCTCTTCATGAAGTTTTACAAGGGAGTATGTGATTGAATCATTGAGATCTGGATCTACTGCAATCAATGGAGGAGAAATGAAAGTATTCACTGGACTCTTCTCAGAGATACTTCGTAAAGCAGAACATGATGATTGTTGAATCACAGGTTGTTCGTTTACATCGTCAACCATGATCGTGATGATTCCTGATGCTTGTCTGTCAAACTGATCAGTCACAAGGACTGATAGAGAGAATGAAGATCGAGTTTCATAGTCAAGAGGATGAAGTTGTGAAATGATTCCAGAAGTACTATTGACTGTGAAAACACCTTCAGATCCAGAAACAAGTTCAAAATGAAGGGGAGATGAATAGATTCCAGTGACTGTAACAGGAGGAAGGAGAACAGATCCAACTGGATTGGATTCCAGAAGAGAAATCATAGTGTGTTTGACTGAAAAGCTCACTTCCTCTCCATAGAAAGATATGATAACAAAAGCGGTATCTGTGAGACCATAAGGATCTGTTACAGTGACTGTTGTATTATAGATGATCCATGGATTGATTGTGATATCTACTAACCGGATCTGGCCCAAACTGTCAATAGAGAACAATGAACTATTGATAGAGAATATCAAGATATCATTCTCTGGATCCTGAGCAGTGATAGGCAGACCAATGACTTCATTAGATACAAGAGGCAGAGTTCCAACACGATAGAGTGTATTCTGAGAGAAGAATGGTGCTTCATTGACATCCAGTAGATTCACAATAAGAGTCATCTCACTGAACAAACCATAACTATCAGTAATAACGATTCGAAGAATCCATTTCGGTTGAATCTCATAATCAAAGTAATCCGAATGAGCTAATCGCACAAATCCATCCTGAGAAATGTTAAATGGACAAGGAAGAGGAGAGTTGATACATGAAAGGGAATACACAATCATATCATTGACATCAGGATCAATGTATCGAAGTTTGGAACCAAGGATTGTTCCTTCTGTTGTTTGTTCACTAACCGAAATCACATTCTTCTTTTCTGATTGACTCCAGTTATTGGATGGATCAAAGATGGGTTTCTCTGGAATATCCAGGATCTGAAGATGGATGAAAGAATCACAACAATAGGTATTATTGATGAGTTTCTCGACATGGACAGGGAGAATGATTCTAGACATGATATGGTAACAGAAAGAATACGTTGCATTCACTGTAGTCTCATAATCCACATCTTCCTTTAAGAATAGAGAACCAGAAAGTGGATTGATTGCAACAAAGTCATTGGATTCGATAGAATAGTGCAGAATACTACCATCAAGATCCTCAGCTGAATAGACACCAATGAAAGTATTAACAGGTGAATGCTCAGATACACTGATGTATTCAGGATAACAGAGTGGATTACTAAAGACAGAAAGAACTGTGATGGGAATAATACGAGATGAACATAGAATAGGAATTCCTGAGTGAAGAGTTAAGGGAATACTTGGATAGAAATGAAAGGATATGTCACAGACAGTCACATTCATTCGATATACTGAAGCAGATATCAATGAAGAGACAAGCGTGATGATACCAGAATGACTGATATGGAAAGGATTGTATCCAATCGAATCAATCATACTCATTGAGAATGTATGGTTCTGTCCCCTATCCTATGTATGAAAAGACTCAAAAACCATGACAAGATCCTCAATAATAACAGAGAATGACCACGAAGAAGGATTTGTGTCCATAGTAAGAGAGATAGCTTCTGTGAGAATCAAAGGCGGTTCATTCATCTGAAGTGAAGGAATACAATCTATCTTATGTAAAGGATATGTCTCGGACTGAAACATGAAGAGGTAGAAGAGTTGAAACTGTTGAATTGAGTAATCGAGCAATGATTTGGATCTCATAAGAATTCTGAGACTCATAATCCAAAGACTGTTGAGTACAAAGGGTTCCATTATTCTCAATGATAAAGAGGTTATTGTCTATGCATTATGTAATGGGAGAAGAGTCACCAGAGAAGAATTGAATAGGACCAAGTCGTGGATCCAATACTTCAATAACAGAATCAACACAAGAATGAGGTGGAAGATGTTCATCAAATGAGCAATTCTTCACAGAAAGAGTCCATAATGGAATACGCTGAGGTTGAGACAGAAGAATAGTGGCAATAGCTCTAGAATGAAATGAATGATCAATGATTACGTGTCATTCAATGAAGGAGAACCATTATCAATTACCATAATATGAAGGAGAATCCTATCAACAAACTGATTGAATAGATCAGGATTGATGAAACTGAGAGTACCAAATAGAGGATCAATAACGAAGTGAGGATTGGTAGCTAGACTACTTAGAGTGGAGGATTCTTCTACTAGTGATTCTCCAATAGAAATCAAACGAAGAATAGAGAATGATAATACTTGATTCTCATCAGGATCAAGAGCAAATACTGTTCCTATGACAGTATTGTTCTCAGCATAAAGAGGAAGTTGAAAAGTGGCATCAGCGATAACAGGAGGATGATTCAATTCTAAATAATAGACTCTAACCTCACAGACAAGAGAAGATACTTCATTCTGAGCAGTGATATTGAATAGGAAAGGAGAATGCGATTGAAGAAGCTGTAAGTCAAATACAAACTGAAACTCTACTTCCATTGTGGCACTAGCAGTCAAATCGAATAGAATCGATTTAGAGGCATAGATGTATCTAATAATTGGAGTTGATATAGTCAAATCTGATGACTCAGGAATAGAGGAGATGAATGGAATAAGAGTTACATAATCAGTAAGGTGATTGTTGAGATGAACATTGATGTATCCATCAGAACAAAGCGATTGATTCTTGTCATCGATAAAAGATACTCGTTCATATAACCTAGAATTGATGATATAGAGAAAGGATACGTTCCATTCATACAGAGATGATGAGAATCGGGGAAGAAGATTTCACTTCGAGTTGAAGGATCAGAGTCAGTAGGACCAGAACACCAACCAAAAGGAACAGGAAGAGGACGATCAGAACCAGAAGGACAATACACATGAGCACCACCACAACGAATCGAAGTTGAATTCGTACTTGATGGAGGACAGAAGTAACCAGGCGAACAAACACCACTACATGTGTTATTCCAGAGACCAAACTCAGATCCATAATAACCATTGGAGCAGGGATAATCCTCGAAAGAGACAGTACCAGTTGGACAGTAATAACCAAGAGGGCATAATCCAGAACATGTTGATGAAGATAAGCCAGTAATGTTTCCATAGGTTCCAGGAGGACATTCTTCCATGTTACCAGAAACACAATAATGGCCAGGAGGACAAGCAACAATCTCATAACGATTTGTTACATTAACTGATAATGGCCCAGAAATGAAGCCATCAGGAACCGGAATTGGAGAGTCACTTCCTTCAGGACAATATACATCAACACTACCACAAGGATGATTTGAATAATCTGTAGATCCTTCAGGACAATAGAAACCAGGAGGACAAACACCAGAACAAGAGGAAGAGGAGAGGCCTTCAACAAGACCATAAACACCAGGAGGACAAGAATACAACGATCCATTAACACAATACGAACCAATAGGACAAATCCATTGTTGGAAGCGATTCTTCTCATCAACATAAAGAGGACCAGAATAGTAACCATCATCAACAAAAAGTGGATACGATGATCCAGTAGGACAATAAACAGTAGCATTACCACAATCAATAGAAAATGAAGAGGAAGAACCAGAAGGACAAATAAAACCATGATGACAAGCACCTGAACAAGAAATAGAAGATAAACCATATGAATCACCAAAGAAACCAGCAGGACAAGAATAAAGAGAACCATTCATGCAATAATGACCAGGAAGGCATAAAGAAATAACAAAATGATTAGAAATAGGAGATGAATCAGGTCCAGAATAATAACCATTAGGAACAGGAATAGGAATAGGTGATCCAGCAGGACAATAGAATCCAATTCCACAATCAATCATTGATCCTCCACTACAATAATATCCAGCAGTACAATTCATCAATTCTGATTTCTGAGTAATAGGAGATGAATCAGGTCCAGCGATATATCCTTCAGGTAC
>JABLTK010046896.1_pt1 | contig 18433 bp, 30 predicted proteins | sample 7160131 | NCBI WGS metagenome assembly JABLTK01 (sample SAMN14651221, study PRJNA627086) | human gut metagenome | isolation source: feces | host: Homo sapiens
CAACTTCAACTTGAAAGGAGGTGAGATTATGAAACCTTCTTCATTTGAGAACGCTATAAGACTTCAATTTGACTGTCTGGCTCGTAAGGTGATTGGCAGAACTGTAAAGAACTACAACAAAGAACTTGCCAGACGTGCAAAGCATGAAATATCTTTCTGTGAAATACCAGAGCTGGAATTAAACCAGTTGGGTGTATCGGACGAATACTCGCTTGAATTTACTTCCTTTGATGTGTTCGGTACAGAAGTTCGTGTCTATGATGAGAAATTATGTGAAGCAATCAAAAAATTAAGTGAAAGACGACGCAATGTTGTGTTGATGTTCTACTTTCTGGAATTACCAGACGCAGAAATCGCAGAGATTTTGGATATTTCCAGAAACTCTGTTTATAGAAACAGAATGTGTTCACTAAAGCTCATTAGAGATATGTACGAGGAGGAATTATAACATGATGAAGTCTACAAAAAAGTGTCCTCTATTCTCCACAATCAGTTTAGCTGCTGATGGCGACGAAGTGGCAATAGAGAAAATTTTAAATCACTATGACGCTTACATATCAAAAGCAAGTTTACGCCCGTTCTATGATGAACACGGAAATATGTATATTGTGGTCGATATGGAACTGAAAGGCAGAATTAGAGCTGCCCTTATTAAAGCAATTCTAGGTTTTGAAGTCAGAGTGAAATAAGCGAATATATACGGAGTGTGATACCACCTCATTCCAGCTCCGTTTTACAAGTGTTCTTTGAAAATTGAATAAAGTAATCAGATACGTTTGATATGCGGTGAGCCGACGGACTGGAACGCCATGACCCATGAAAAGGAGGGATAAAGAAGCGAGCGACCACGCCAGTGATCCGTAAGCGACTGTTGGAAAAGTTGCTGCCATGACCCGTATATCAGAATAATGATACACTCGCATGGTGCGGTTCACCCATCAGAATGGGAATGGTGAAATTCCAGTGGAGCTTTCCAAAGCCATCTGATTACTTCTTACTTTATAGACAAATTCTTTCATAATGTACAAGCATTTTTGCATACTTTGTAAATATATTGTAGTGAGGTGGTTCAATGGCAAATGACGCAAAGGTAGTTTGCAAGAATGTTTTTAAAAATTGTGATAAAGCGGCGTTTACAAAAGCATTTACTCTAAAATGGATAGAGTTGATAAATCAATATGAAAAAAATAAAGGAAGGGCAACTCCTGCCAGATGATAGACAAACTATCCTACAAGATGTTATAATAACATTATGTAGAGATAGTTTGTTTCGTCTTCTCAAAAAGGAGAACGAAGCATGATAGAATCAAAATCAAGAGTTGCTATTTATTGCCGCTTATCAGAGGAAGATAGAAACAAACAATCAGAAACAGACGACAGTAACAGTATTCAAAATCAAAAGTCAATGTTACTTCAATACTCATTAGAGCATGGTTGGGAAGTCTACAACATATACAGTGATGATGATTACACTGGTTCTGACAGACGACGACCAGAATTTAACAGGTTGTTGGAGGACGCAAAGAATCGTAAATTTGATATTGTCCTTTGTAAGACACAATCCAGATTTACCAGAGAACTAGAATTAGTGGAAAAATATATCCACGGTCTTTTTCCTATTTGGGGTATTCGCTTCATCAGCATTGTTGATAATGCAGATACCGCTAATAAAGGAAATAAGAAATCAAGACAGATTAACGGTCTGGTGAATGAGTGGTACTTGGAGGATATGTCAGAGAACATTAAAAGCGTTCTCACTGACAGAAGAAAGAACGGACACCATATCGGTGCTTTTGCTCTGTATGGTTACAAAAAAGACCCTGACGTAAAAGGGCATTTGATTATTGATGAAGAAGCTGCGGAAGTTGTCAGAGAAGTTTTTACACTGTTTTCACAGGGATATGGAAAGACCGCCATTGCCCGTATGCTGAATGACAGAGGAATACCAAACCCTACGGAATACAAACGACTTCATGGTTTGCGTTACAAGCAGCCTAAAACGAAAAACAGTACCCTATGGAAATATTTTGCCATATCAGATATGTTGGTGAATGAAATCTATATCGGGAATATGGTTCAAGGGAAATATGGCAGCGTTTCTTATAAGACAAAGCAAAACAAACCCAGACCCAAAGACGAGTGGTACAGAGTTGAGGGTACACATGAGCCGATTATTGACCGTGAGTTATGGGATAGGGTTCAAGCATTGGTAGCTCAAAAGGCAAAACCTTTCACAGTTGGCACAATCGGTTTATTTGCCAGAAAAGCTCGCTGTATGAATTGTGGTTATACAATGCGTTCGTCAAAGAATCATGGTAAGCATTATTTACAATGCTCTAACCGCCATGTAGCAAAGGACGCTTGTATAGGTTCTTTCATTTCAGTAGACAAATTAGAAAAAGCTGTGATTGATGAACTTAATAAGTTATCCGCAGAATATCTTGACAAAGATGAGCTTGAACAAAATGTGCAATTCAACAATGACTTGCGAGGTCAAAAAGAAGCTCTGGAAACGGAGATTGCTGCTTATCAAAAAAAGATTGCGGAATATACAAAAGGAATCCGAGAATTATATTTAGATAAGGTAAAGGGTATTCTTTCCGAACTTGATTACTTGGATTTATCCAAAGACTTCTCAACACAAAAAGAAAGGCTCGAAAAACTGATGATTGATACGCAGAAACAGCTTGATGTTATTGAAAGAAAAATGCTGATTGGCGACAACAGACGACAGTTAATCGAGCAATATACAAATCTTGAACACTTAGACAGGGAAACGGTTGAAAAGCTGATTGATTATGTATTGGTTGGCAAAAAAGACCCTGTAACTAAGGAAGTACCTATTGAAATACATTGGAATTTCTAGGGTTCTCATATCTGGCAGCTAGTATGCCAGATTATCGGGAACTTTCTTTTAAAACCTCAATGTTGTCTTTATACAATCGCACCCTCTGCAGCCATATCTTCATGCAGATCTGTAATCGGATCACCTTTGGACTGGAATGTTGTAGCACTCCAAGGAGTTCCGCTGGCAGCCTGAGGCCAGAGTGCGAGTGTGTGGTCTACATAATATTTGTCGAAGCCGGATTTTTCAATTTGTTCTGGTGTAAGATTACGGGTAAGCTGATGCACAATGGCACAGATGATTTCAAGGTGAGCCAGTTCGTTGGTACAAAAATGTTATCAGTAAAAGAAAAGCCCCTAAATCCGGGGGATTCGAGGCTTTAATGTAAGTTCAAAAGTAGGGGTATCGACCGTTCCCCGCTTGTTTTTAACTGTCTTCTTATATTCTATACGATCAATCAATAATTTCAAGGCTTTGTTCCGATCGGGAACAGAGAGATCCCAATAGCTAGATAATAATTCTTTACATTCCGGAACAAAACGGGATGAGTTTTCAAACTTCTGCTTTTCATATTCCAGATCTTTTTCCAAAGCGGAAATGGATAATTCAGCTTCTTCAATGCGTTCGTGTAAAGTGCTGGAACGCTCTAGGAAAACATCAGTTGTATAAATTTCACGCTCTAATAAATCATAAAGTTTTTCGTTTTGCTTAAGCAGTGCATCACGATTGACAATGGCAGCGGAGAGGAGTTCCTGCTTTTCAGCAACGTTATTCTTAACTTCCTGTGACGGATTCAACTGATAACCGGCAACCCAGTCGGAGAGGACATTAATAACCTCTTTTTCGACAAGCTCCAACGGAGCACCGATCGTAGGACATCCGCGGGTATGGCACATAAGTACATCATAAGGAGCACCATGGCACCAAGGAGTAGTTGTTTTAGGACGGCGCTGCATTTTTTTGCCGCAACAGGAGCACACAACCAGACTGGCCAGTGGGTTCTTAGTACCGTAGGATTCTGGAGGTTTTGGAGTACCTTTTCCAAGATATCCTTGAGCCTCGACAAATACATCATGATCAATTAATCGTGGCTGGAGCCCAGTAGCGATCAGATCGTAATTATTGCTCAGTCGGGATTCCCTGCTTTTAGTAAGAACACCGTTTTTTACAGTGGTGATCTGCTTACGATGTCCAATTCCCACTTTCTGATCATTTACGATATTCCCAAGGATTCCAAGTATAGTACACTCGAGCCAACGGTCACCGTTGCGGGGCGGAATACCATGCGATTCAAGATACTTGCAGATACTGGTAATCCCTACACGATCGGGACCGGTAAACATGTCGAATATAAGTTTTACAACAGGAGCTTCATCCGGATCGGGAGCTAACACCCAGCCTCTGGCATCTTCAAGCTTTACCCGTTTCCAACCGTAAGGAGCTTTATTGAATGGCCACTTACCCTCACGGACGGCCGCAGTCACACCGGCGCGCATCCTGCGTCGAATCGTCTTGTATTCTCTCCGGGACATGAAAAGCCCAAATTCGAAATATTCTTCATCAAATTCATTGTTCGGATCGTATATCTTGGCAGGTGTTACGATCAGAGTTTCTGAATATTGGAATGTTCTCTGAACAATTCCCTGATCAACGGTATCACCTCTGGCCAGACGTTCCACTTCCATCACCAAGACACCCTTCCATAGTCCGGCTTCTACTTCTTTCAAGGTTCTCTGCATTTCCGGACGTGCTGCAATAGAATCTCCGGATACAACTTCCCGATAGATAGCGCCAATCTGAAGATTCATAGATTTTGCAAGAGCAAGAAGCGTTTTCTCATGACGCTCCAGAACATCTACTCCCATTGCTTCAAGCTGTGCATCGTTACGGGATTTTCTTAGATAGATTAGATATTGTTCACGCATATACGTACCACCTTTCCTAAAAATATGAAAAAAAGAGTATAAAAATAACACCTATGCAGGTGCTAAGAAAATGTGGTACAATATACTTGCGGTTTGGTATTGTACCAGGTTCTTGGAACCTGTATAGTATTCAAAGGTAGAGGCTCTGGTGCTGGTAACACTGGGGCTTCTATTATTTTACGAATTAACACCAATGATACATACATAACATAGCCTTGCTGTGCAGATAATACACAGCAGGAGGAGTATGCTCATGGAGGTACTGACGTGGCAGGCACGTACGAAAAAGAAGCTGACGCTCGTACAGCTGGAAGCATTGACTGGAATCAGTAAAACAACGCTTAATGATATTGAAAACGGGAAAACTTCTCCGACGCTTCGTCAGCTGTATACGATTGCAACTGCGCTGGACTGTAATGTATCAGATCTGTATGATTGTGATCGTAAATAGATTATACCACTTGTCCCGGGCGTCGGATGATATCCGGGACATATTTCCGTATATGCGGAAATATTAGTCTGATCTATTGCAAAACGTTGTACCAGGCAGTAAAATCATTCCAACAAAGGAGTGATGCAAAATGATCAGAAAAATAAATATTATTCTGGGAAAGCTGTCTCCGGGACAACTAAAGAGGGTATATGATTTTGTAAAACGAATCTACATATACCGGTAACTGAAAGGGAATCACGACATGTATGCGGTCGGGGATTCCCTTTTTCTATATAGCACCATTGCTTTCTACAAAAGCATTCAGGTTCCCTCTTAGAGATCTTCTTATGTTAGGTGGCAAAGTTATGTACGTTTTGATAAAAGATCTGTCGGATTCATCCAGGTGGCAACATAATTCATCCAGAGCCGCTTCTGATAATTCGTGGAACATGTTCCCATCACCAAACATCAAGTAATCATAATTCGCATTATACTGCCTGCAGATGGCTTTTGCCATCTGATCGGTAAGTTTGCGGTTCCCTTTTTCTATATTACATATAGCAGTTTTTGTTACTCCTAAAGGACGCCCGAAACTCTGGAGCGTAAGCCCTAGAGAATTACGTATCACTTTTACACGTTCGCCGTGTGTCATAAAATCACCACCTTGCTATTTATCCCAATCGACTTTCTGTACCATATCTTTAACTTTAGCTTTTATCGCCTGCCGTAATTCGGCTGGGAGATCCAGATACATTTCTACGACAGATCGATCAAAATCATCCAGATCAAACTGCATACACAGTTCATCCACGATAGTTTTCGGGAGATCTGTAAACATATCCCCTTCGCCATACATTAGGTAATCGTAATCCACATTGTATTCTCTACAGATAGATCTTGCCATCTGATCGGTGAGATTATTCACACCTTTTTCTATTCGAGAAATAGTCGTTTTTGTTACACCTAATTTTTCACCAAATTTTTCAAGCGTCAAACCAAGCTCTTTGCGAATCGCTTTAATTCGTTCACCTTGTGTCAATGGTTATTCACCTCTCTTTCATTCGTAGCATAGCACACGGGTACAGAAACGTCAATAAAAAAGTAACCGTACGCAACAAAAACATATTGACAAAGTATCACACGGAAACTATAATGTAACCGTAAGCAACAGATAGAACGACAGGGAGGTGATGAGATGCGTATAGAGGGAACGACAAACAGAGTGATGGACTTTTTGAAAAAGAATGGAATTAATCTTTCGGAACTGTCCAGAACATCGGGGGTTTCATATAAATTGCTGTACGCAAGCGTAAGAGATAAGAATAGAAAAAGAGAACTAAGGGTAGATGAATTTCTAAGCATTTGCGAAGCACTAGAAGTTGATTCAGGAATATTCGTAAAAGAACGGAGTACGAGGTGAAAAAAGATGGATAAAAAGATTGAACAATTAGAAAAACAGATCGAAGAAATGAAAAAAACAATCCGCGACCTGTTTTTGTTCTTTGTTGCAACAAGCATAGTCTTTATAGGGGCGAGCCTAATAGACACAAAAAATTATGCAGTTATTCACGATTATTATCAGGAGTCACTGCAGAATGATCAACAGACGATTCAGGATCTCGAAAAACTGCAGAAGGCACTTGAGAAGAATCAAGCAGACGCTTTGTAGCATCAGACAAGCTGTCAATGACTTCCTGCTGAGAAGAATTTGTAGCGTCGATGGAATCAACAAGATCATGGAGAGTTTTATTAGTATCCTCTTGGATTTCCAAAATTCTTTCTTGATACTCAGCTGTCTGCTTGGCTTGTTGGTAGTTTTGATAGTTCTGGTACTGCGTGAAAGGAAATTTACATATACCAAACAACAGAACAATCAAGGTCCATGTATGAATCTTAACTTTATAGTTTCCGAGCGGGACAAAAACACTACCAGTCAGATCCAAAACTTTGACGGCATTTTCATCAACGACTACATAATCATCATCCGGAAGATCGTTGGAATCCTCAAAATCAATAAGTACTTGCTGAATCCCTGGAATAAAAGCTTCAAATGTTTTGAATGAAGAATTCACTCCAAGATCATCAAGCAGTCCGCCAATTTCTGAAATCTTTTTGAAGATATCAGAGGACTCGGACACTTTACAACCTTCGAGTAATTCTGGTAATAATTTCGGGAAATCCAGATGGACAAATACGGAATTCAAATCCGTGATGGCAGGAGCGACAAAGTTTTTCTGGATACCCAAATCAGCTAATGGAGATGAAAAACCTCTCTGATCGTTACTCATAACAAACCCTTCTTTCTAATTTTATTTATGGCAAATTTTACCATAATGAGAAAAATAAAGCAATTAAAAGAGGTGATGAAAGATGAAATGCCATAAGTGCTCTGCGAGACTTCCAAGAAAAGCAAACTACTGCCCAAACTGCGGGAAAAGTGTAACAGGGGATGAAGAATGTATAAAAGAAACATTAAAAATGAAGAATCCCGATAGCCGGAATGATTACGAAATGCTTTCATGTTTTGCGAAGATTCAAAGAAATGAATTCTTAAAGGAAAGTAAACAAAGAAAGCATCAAGTGAGTTTGAATCCGGATTCGTTGATGGCAAGAGAAATCGTGTATCAGACGGCATTGATACATCAGATTTTAAATGAAGTAAGAAATGTTGATACAAAGTAAGGTGAGGGAAAATGTTTCACGAAAAGAAAAAAGAAATGACAAGACGGGAGTACGAGGAAAGCCTTGAAAGAATGAGAAAGATAGCAACTCCGGAGGAAGCAAGAGCATTTCATAAAGAAATGCGGAAGTACAAGAATGGACCAAGACTTCCGCTGTTTATGAGATATCCAGAATTCCCAATGCAACTAAGTATTGTTGCACTTGCAGTAGCAATACTCGAACTGGCATATGTTGCGCTTACTATAATATTTTGATTAACAACGCAATGATAGAAACAATGAGCGAAGCAATAGAGATAATGACGGGTATCCACCATTTATAAAAGGTTGCTTTAAAAGAATAAATAGCAGCACGTCCGGAAGCTGTGGTTGTAAGAGAAGCAATCGCTGCAATAGGGCGAACTCCACAGACCGTCTGTTCGTATGATTTCAATTCTTTTATTGCTTTTAAATAGCCACATTTAACAAGATAGTTACAATCACTTAACTGTTCGCTGTCAAGTGATTCGACGGAAGCGTTGTTCTTACAAAATTTTTTTAATAAAAGATATTGTTCTCTACTGATATCTACAGACATAGAAATCTCCTTTCTTTTAATACTCGGCTCCGGCCAGAGCCTGTAAGTAAAGTATAGGAGTATGAAACAAGGAAAGTCAAGCAAAGAACAACCGAAACGGTCAGCAATGACCGTCTACCGGGAATGACCACCCGGTACTGATGATGGTAGGTCATAAGATAAACATAAAATCACATCAAGAAAGGAGAAAACCATATGACAACAGTACAGAACGAAAAAAACATGAACAACCAGTTGGAAGATGTAAAAGAACTGATCCCGATGTACAAAGAATTGACACCAGATGAAAAGATCTACATTAAGGGCATGATGGCCGGATTCCAGACACTGAGACAGCTGGGAGCTAAGACAGCGTAAATGGAGGGCAAAGAAAAATGGTAATAGCAATGGCAATAGCCTGCGTCACGACTTCTATTGCGGTTTCGATTGCAACAACAAAAATATTAGCCGCTTATTATTTCAAAATTGTAGACAGCTATGTAGATGAAATGTGCAAAGAGACGAGAAGGTTCGTCAACGAAGCTTGCGAAGAAATAAACAGGAGGTAACAAATGAAAAGACTGTGTTATAAATGCTTCTCTGAACTTCCGGAGAATGCAAATTACTGCCCGAACTGCGGAGAAGCAATGAGAGAACAGGAAACGAAGACAAGAGAGATTAGAATCGGTTCAAATGTAAGAACAAAAACAATACCACTGGAAGTAGTAGATAAAGCTATCTGTGCAGAGAATGGAACGAATAACTACGATACGGAATGGAACACCAAAGTAGAGAATCCAAAGACCAGAGAAGAAACATTAAGAAGCCTCAATATGTTTCCACTTGCTCTTGTCGGACCGTATAGCACAATTCAAATAGAAAGAGGTAAAGATCTGTGGGAAGGAAGATCAAAGATTTACGAGAAAATCACGGCTCACGAGATTTTTATGAGGACGGCACTTAAAGAGGAAATAAAGGGAAGAGAAAAAAGAGCACACATTGATCCGGGCTGCGGAATTGCAGAAGAAATCATGTATCAGACAACCATACTGAAAGAGATTCTGGATAAATTATACGTGCTCCAAAATACAGGAAGCGCAATTATCAACACCCAGGAATTCGCAAGAGCCGTCAGAGGTGTATGTAACGAAGAAAAGGAGAAAGAAGGTGAACCAGATGAATTATAACGAAAGATTAATGCCATGCCCGTTTTGCGGTGGAACGGCAAACATGATAACAACAACCAATGGATCCACTCATCATGATGTAAGTTTTACATTTGGAATCGAATGCTCGGAATGCGGAACAAGCCTTCCGTGGGTACATGAGTTAAGAGCCACACTTGAAAATGGCGAGCTGAAAATAACAAAAGACGAAAGAGACAAAGCTGTTGAAGAGTGGAACAGAAGAATGCAAAAGAAAAAAAGCGAGGAAGAATGATGGAAAGACCAAGAAAAAACATCACCGCAACCATACAGCCGAGAAAAGCAACCGACAAAGGCGGGTGGCTGTGTATGCCATTAGCAGACAATATACCAAACGGTAAGAAAGGATGGAGAAAGATCCACTGCCCGATCTGCGGTGATATGTGTTGGAAGAGACCGGAAGACGAAGCTCTTATTCTCTACAACGGATTGGATGGAGCTGCATGCACACGGCGCGCTTTAAAGATGGGAGGTGACGCATCATGAACAAAAGAGTAAGAGAGATCGTCAAGATGCATCTGGACACCGGACTGATATGTAAAAATACACCGATTTCCATAATAGATCTGTCTGCAGGAAAAAGAGAAGGTGTTAGTGCTGGCGGACGATGGATATCAAAATATCTCGAAAGAGAGGTTGGCGCGTATAAATTAAGCGAGCGTAACGGGCTCTGCATTATGCTAAAAAGCCAAGAGGAATCGGAGGAAGAAAACCCATATTCGAAGAAAGAAGCACAGGATCCAGATGAACTTATTCCGGATCTGGTAGAGAAAGCACAGATGCAGCAGACATTATACGACGTATTGAGAATGCTGGACGAATGGGAATATCCTTCAAGATACATCGACGATGCAGAAGAGAATCTGAGATGTGCTACCAGAGAGCTGCGCGACGAAATCGAGAAAATCCAGAACGTAATGGCGAAAGAAGGAAACAAGAGAGAATGATGGACCAGAAGAAAATTGATCTCCTGAAGAAATTGAAAACCTTGGCAGAACAGGGTGTTGGCGGAGAAAAAGAAACAGCTCAGAAGAAACTGAAACAGCTGATGCAAAAGTACGATGTGGAAGAAGAACTGTCAGACGAGACAGAAGAAAAGTATGAATTCACGTTCCACGGGGAATTTGAAAGAAGACTGCTACTGCAGGTAGGGTACAAGATTCTCGGAAAGAAAATAAAAGAGAAAATGTACGAATACAAAAAAGGCGCTGGAAAGAGAACGACCAGAATAATCGAATGCACAAAAGCGGAAGCGTTACAAATTCGTATAGAGCACGAATTTTACTGCGACTTATGGAAGGAGGAACAAGACTTTTTCTTTGAATGCTTTATCCAAAAACACCGGATATTTACAGAAGACAATGAAGAAAAAGCAGGAAAAAACAGAAAAATGACGAGGGAAGAACTAATCAGAATGGGTACTGCAATGGGGGCCATGCAGGACAAAAGCATGACACAAAGAATTGAGGGATAACAAATATGAAAAGACATATCCGGAAAAATAAGGTAATCAGAACAATCAAGATTATTGAGATTGAAGCAACGCTACTGATTACAGAAGTAATATGGCTCTTGCTCCTGCTTTACTGCAGAGCAGCGGGACCATTAGATATCGTATGGAAGTAAAGAAAGCAACAACAGATACAAGCAAGTGAGCATATATAGATAAAAAGGAGGTACATAGCATGATTGTAGAGACGATCGTAACAAACGGATGTACGTGTCATATATCAGATGAAGCGTATAAAGATAAAAGCCAGGATGAGATCCAGCGTATCATTCGTGATTTTTCAGATCTCATTGCCAGGTGCATGAAAGAAAAGATGGCGAAAGCATCATAAAAGAAAAAGCCTTCAGGAAACTGGGTGAAGCTCCTGAAGGCACACAATGCATTGATTTTCCCAAACCTCACAACCACGGGGTAAAAGTCAAATACATCTATAAAAATTATAGAACGAACTTTCGGGAAAGTCAATGCATCATATTGCCGTCTTTTCGCCAAATATCCGGAACAAATCAGGGGGGGGCAATACCCCCCGTTAAGCACTTGATAAAGATATTAAGATAAGGACCGACAGCATGATAAAAAGAGTGACATATAAGCTGAGAAAAGGAGATGTCCTGATCGTACAGGAGTACCATGACGGGAAGTATGGGGCGAAGGGATTACCAAGAAAGAAAAAGAAGAAAGCTACAAAAGAAGACATTGCAAGAGTAAATAAATGGAATAAGACGAAACGGTGTCAGATACGTCTCCTGGAATACTTCGAACCGAACGATTTACTGGTCACCTGGACGTACAGAGTAGAGAACAGACCGGCAACGATGAAGGAGGCAAAAAAGCATTTTGCGGAAGCAATGCGGAAGGTAAGGAGAGAGATCCGCAAAAGAGGTTATGAAAACTTCTATATGCGGAACATCGAAAGAGGTACAAAAGGAGCCTGGCATATTCATTTTGTGATCAAAGAAGTAGGAGACACCGCCAGTATCGTACAGAATGCATGGGATAAGGGCGGCACATGGCTGACAAAGATAAAAGACAGCGATTACTACGGCGAGGATATGCTGAAGCTTGCAGAATACCTCACAAAAGACGAGCATACCACGGAAACGAAGAAAGATGGCACGAAGTCCAAACCAAGGATTAAAGAGTCGGACTTCCACGGATCCCAGAATATGCCTCTCCCGAAACCACACCCGGACAAGCTCTACAGGTGGAAAAAAGAGATAAAGCCAAAGAAAGGCTACTACATAGCGCGGATGTGGGAAGGTATAAACCCGAAGACGGGATACAAATACAGAAGATACACGATGATTAAATTAAACAGGAGGATTTGATAAATGGGCATAACCGTAAGACAGGTGATGAAATACTTAAGCGAATATCCGGATGAAGCAAAACTCGGTGTGATGGTGGTGGACACGAAGAACCGAAAGAAGTACCAGATAAAAGCCGGAAACTGGCTTGATATGTTTTCCTATCCGGTATTGGTACTGGATGTAGGAGAAGCACACGACATGGACGAAGTAGAGAAACAGGTAGCGTGTGAATGTGAAGAGCCGGAGATATTGGAACTGACTAAGGATCTGGTTCACTACAAATGCAAGAATTGCGGAGAAGATATCTGCGCAATAAAAAGAGGGAATTATAAAGAGCGTCTATGCAATTACTGCCCGAAATGCGGACAGAGATTCAACTGGGAAGAGGTGGAACTGGATGAAGCTTAAATACATGAGAAGAAGTGAAGATACAGAACAGATTCACGTATGCAACTGGGCGGCGTGGAATGAGAACCGTTATCCGGAACTGAAATGGTTGCATCATATCCCGAACGGCGGCAGCAGGAACAAAGCGGAAGCGGTAAAGCTTAAGAGTATGGGAGTAAAGTCCGGAGTATCCGATCTGCATCTTCCGTATGCCAAAGGGGTATACATCGGACTGTATATCGAAATGAAATACGGGACCGGCAGACATCAGGACAGCCAGATAGAGTTTCTACACGACATGGCAAAGAACGGACACTACGTAGCTTCTTGCTATACGGCCGGAGACGCAATCACAGTCTTGGAAGAATATCTACAGTTAGACAACATGATGGAAATGTTGGAACCAAACGACAGTATCTGGAACGAAGGCAAAATAAAAGAATTGAAACGCAGAGCACCGAAAGAGGTGGAAGAATGGACGACAGAGAACGGCAGAGCATAAGAGAGTTCTATGAAGTATATAACATGATCAAACAGGGAAGAGAACTCCGGGTGAAGACAAGATTCACACTGAACCACGGAGGAAGTATCCAGATCTTTGAAGGGATAGGCATCCATAAGAAACAGATCCTGAAAGTAGAAAGTGATGAAAGCTGGATAGAGTGCTATAGAAGGGCAACAGAAAGCCTGGTGGAATGGGAGAGAACGGAAGAACAGGAGGCAAAAGTATCATGAAAATAATCGCAGTAATGAACCAGAAAGGCGGGATCGGCAAGACTATGACGGCCGCATCCATTGCCTATATTCTGGGACAGGAACAAGAAAAGAAAGTGCTGGTGATCGATGCTGATCAGCAGGGAAATATATCTATGCTCTACGGGGTATATGATCCGGAAGGAAGAGGACTTCCGGATCTGCTGGAGAACCATGAACGGGAAGGTGGTACGTACACTACATCCGAACTGATCCAGACGACACCATATGACCGGATAGACATTATCCCGTGCAACGGTTATCTGATGGCCACTAATATGTACCTGATGAAGACAGAGGAAGGAAACCAGATCTTAAGACTTGCAGAAGATTTAGAAGACGTAGCAGCTGCTTACGACTACTGCATTATTGATTGTGGTCTGATCATGGACATGACGGTGATGAATGCACTGGTGGCAGCAGATCTTGTGGTCGTACCGGTAAAACTCGGAGGATTCGAGATTGAAGCTGCCGATAACATGGATGAACAGCTGGAAAGCATCAGGAAGTTTAACGATCGAATTCGGATGAAAGTCCTGATCACAATGAGACAGAAGAACAAAACAACACTGCAGGTAGAAGAGTGGTTAAAAGAAAATTCCGGACACGATTGTTTCCAGACAGTGATCCGAAGATCTGTAGTAGCGGAAAAATCCACGATCGCACATGTACCGCTCCCGAAGTTCTCTAAGGGATGCATAGCGTCCCAGGACTACAGAGCGGTCACGTATGAACTTTTGAGAGATCTGGAGGGTGGACAGGATGAATAAGAGACAGGCGAAGAAATTATACAAGAAGATTCACGGGTGCAACCCGCCGAAAGGAAGAATCCCGGCAGTACTTTTAAGAGATCCGGGCAAAATGAACACACACCTTCCTGGACAAGCAGATGAACATGCCAGTTTTTAATCCAATGAAACCGATAGAGACAGGACTGAGATTGCCTGAAAGTGTACTGGAAACAATATGTAGAATTAATAAACCGATAGAAGACATCCTGACGCAGAAAGAGCGTGAAAGAGTTACGATTGCAACACGATGCTTTAGGAAAAAAATGAACGACAGCATTAGACGGATGAACAGCCAGTTTAGGGCAATACGGAAACAACTGAAAGAGAGTAACGATCCGGTAGTAATAACCACCAGAAGTCTATCGGAAAACCGGAAGAAGAACAAGGGAGCATCCTGGAAAAGAGTAAGGAGGAATAGATAGATGGCTACTGGATGGAACGTAATGGACGCATTGAACAATAAGACGAAGGCGGCAGCAGAAGACAATAAAACAAAAGCAAGATTCCGGACAAAGGATATTGCAATTAAGCAGATGTACAGCAATGACAAGAATTTCTATTCTATCCAGGACATCGAGCAGTTGGCACAGGATATCCTTGCCGTAGGCTTATTGGAGAACTTGACGGTAGTCCACGATCCTTGCAATCGTGGCGAATACCGCATCATAGCCGGAGAACGAAGATGGAGAGCATTGACGCTCTTGGTAGAAAAAGGTTATGAAGAATTCTCTGTAGCATCCTGCCAGATCAAGACACCTGCAGAAGAGCATGAAGAGATGATCCAGTTAATCATAGCAAATACGTACCGGAATAAAACGGTAGCAGATATCCTGGAAGAGCAGAAAACACTGGAAGAAACACTGAAATACATGAAAGAGAATGGACTGACACTTCATGGTTACAAATTGGACAGCGGACGCCTGCGGGATGTCATAGCCAATATGATGCAGGTATCATCTACCAAGATCGGACAGATCGAGTCAATTAACAAGAAGCTGATCCCGGAATTCACAGAAGAATTAAAAGAGGGACGATTAACATTTTCGGCCGCGTATGAGATTAGCAAGATGTCCGAGGATATCCAGGAGGATATGCTGGAGCATCACCGGGAAAAGGGACTGACATACAAAGATGTGAAAGAATATGCCGAAGAGCAGAAAAAAGCAGAAGAACAGATTGATGGCCAGCTGAGCATTGAAGACATGAATGACAGTGCGTGTCAGAATCTGACACCGGAAGAAAATACTGATCAGAATGAAGTGGTGATGGTACGTGTTCCAACAGAAGAGGAAAGAGAGTATCTGGAATTAGTAGCGAGAGAAATGGTGAGCACATACAAATACTGGTTCCGTGAAAATGCGGAACAGATAACAGGGCAGAATATAAGAATGTGCAATGAACTGATAAAACAAAATCTGCATCCGGGAGTATCGGGAAGAACTTGGGTGTTTGAAGGAACTGACGGGAAAGATGTCGGGGAAATAAGGATGTATTGCGGATATATCCAATTGTGGATAGATAACGAAAACAGAGGAAATTTCCATTGGCTCGATTTAACAGGAGCCATCAAAAAAGTGTTGGAGGAAAACGTAAAAGAAGAAACGGAAAAAAAGGAGAAAAATGAAGAACAGGAAGAAAAAAGCGAAGAAACCGAAGAGAATGAAACACCTGACACCTATGCAGTATCTGGCCTGGAAGAAGAATCTGCAGAGAAAGAAAATGAATATAGATACCAGGACAAAGAAGAAACGCAGGAACGAGTTCCGGAAGAGGCACAACTAAATGAAAAGAAATCTGAGAAAACAGAGATTGACATTGCCAGGGAAGAAAATCAAAAATACAGGAATTATCTGGAGATGGCGAAAGGACACATGGATACTAATGACATCCGGGTGCGGACGTACAAGGTAATGATTGCGGCACTGGCCGGATATATCAATGATCTGGACACGGTAATGAATCCACCAAAAGAACCGGAACAGCCAGAACTTCCGAGATTCAAGAATAACGATCAGCGAAAAGAATGGCTGAGAAGTTATGAAGATTGGGGATTATGGTACACAGATAAAAACATAAATGTAAATTATTATAAATACGATTTCGCTGACGGCAGCAGGCTTGTAGTTGCAGAATACAAGAATCGCATAAACGGGTGGAATGGAAAAGAAAAAGAAGATGAGTATTACTTCCACCTGTTAGAAAAAGACAAAAAACCGTATGGTGATGGAAAACCATACGATAAGCAGTACATGAATGCTACAGACAGTGAGACGTATCTGGTAGAGTTCTTAAAAAACTTACAAAAGAATGCGTGATATCTATGAGGATCAAAAATGTAAACCCAAAAGGTTGGTACGATATTCCAGGTTATGATGGAATATACCAGATTAATTACTGGGCAGACATACGAAAGAAATTAGGGAATGGAAAGTATAAGTACCTAAAACCGTATGTAAAGAAGAATAATCAGGGAAAAAGACTGATTAAGCTGAAAAGGAAAGAGGCAGTAGTCATGAGCCTGATGCGGATCACGTTCATCGGAGATCTTCCGAAAGGATATGTAACATATCACAAGAATGGAATTAAAACTGACGACATACTTGGGAATATCGGAGTAATCACCAAAAAAGAACTATCCAAAAAAACTGGACAGATGAACGGAAGAGCAACCAAGGTAGCAAAGATCAACCAAGACGGCGAAATCGTAGCATTCTATAAATCGGCAAGAGAAGCTGCACGGCAGAATTACATGAGCTATCAAACAATACTGGATCGTATAAACGGAAAGGTAAAAGGCATCTATGCACCGGATGGATACGCATACTGTAAAGACTCGGACAAAGAGATAACAGAGATGATCAGAAAGATAGAACGGAAGAACACAGAGGAATGCGGTGCGAATTTTATAAAAGCACCGGAAGTAGTGTTTGAGTTTTGAAAAAACGAAGATGGAGGTAACGGGAAAAATGAAGTTGAAAGAATTTCATGCGATTGAAATTATAAAACGGGGCGGAGGTACTGACAAGGATGAAAAATGATATAAAGAAGAACGGATCCGGCTATTATGATCCGACGGCATTCGAAGCAATAATAAACGCAGGGGGGGGTAAATAACATGGAAGTATACAAAGGAGATATATTCTATATTGAAAAAGGCAAGACAGGAGAGAAATCACCAGCGGTCGTAGTATCAGCAACAGAAGTGATAGAGGAAACCGGCTGTGCGCAAGTAGCATGGCTGTCGAATAAAGAAGAGAATTCTTCTTCGACACATGCAAAAGTTATGTGCATGACACCATCAGTAGCGATATGCGAGAAACTGTCATTCGCCTATCTTGACCGATTCGGAGAGTATATCAGAACATGTACAGAAAAGGAAATACAGGATATAGATAATGCGATGCTGGCAACGTTTGGAATTGAACGACAAAATGACAATGCGGATTGCGAAGAAATAAGAACGCTCAAGAAAGAACTGGAAGAAAAACAAAGAGAAATAGAAGAGATGAAAGTCTCTGCAAGAGAGAAAGAGACAGAAGAAAAAGAACCAGACGACCAGATGGAAGAAACGGCCAATAGATTGCAGCATGAAGCAAGTGTCAAGTGCAGTAGAGAGCTTGAAAAAGCCCAGAAATACAAAGAAGGATACACACAAGGTGTAGAAGATCTTCTGAGATGCATAAGAAGAGGCGAGTAGCATGGAAATAAAAGAAAAATTAAAACACTGGCTCATAATGGTACGTACTAACCAATGCTGGGGATGCTGCTTATTCTGCGAATGGTGGGATATGTGTAAATGGGAAACAGAGGACAGGAGGAAGAAATCATGATACAGAAACACCCAAAAGATTGGCATGAAGTACTTACAAAAGAAACGGAGGGATAAAGAATGAGTTTACAAGAATGGGCAAAAAATGAAGTTGAAACCGCATGCAAAAGAGAAAGTCTGGATAGAAAAGAAGGCGAATTTGATTATGGATGCGCTTGCTACGAAAGTGCATTAAAGGCATTTGAGAGCTTATGCGAAGATGGTCACA
>JABLTK010020218.1_pt1 | contig 18414 bp, 13 predicted proteins | sample 7160131 | NCBI WGS metagenome assembly JABLTK01 (sample SAMN14651221, study PRJNA627086) | human gut metagenome | isolation source: feces | host: Homo sapiens
CCATCTACCATTGCTTTTACTGTTCTAATATTTGGTTTAAATGTTCTTGATGTTCTTTTACTTATATGTGAACGTGTTATACTTAATTTGTTTCCGTAATTAACTGATTTATCGCATATATCACATTTTGCCATTTCTATCGCACCTCCTAATGATTGTTATTAAAATTCACTATTATTTAGTTTAGCACAGATTTTGTAAAATTACAAGTAGTAATTTGTATTTTTTACTACTTTGTTCCAAATATTCTATCTCCTGCATCACCAAGTCCTGGTAATATGTATGCTTTTTCATTTAGTTTCCTGTCAATTGATGTACAATATATTTGAACATCTGGGTGTTTTTCTTCTATAGCTTTTATTCCTTCAGGTGATGCTATTATACATAAAAATTTTAATTTTTTTACTCCTTTTTCTTTTAGTAATTCTATTGCATCTAATCCTGACCCTCCTGTTGCAAGCATTGGATCTAATATCAAAACTTCTCTTTTCTCTATATCTTTTGGAACCTTAAAGAAATATACATTTGGTTTAAATGTTTCTTCGTCTCTATACATACCTATATGACCAATTTTTGCATTTGGTACCATATTTATTATTCCATCTAGCATTCCTGTTCCTGCTCTTAAAATTGGTACAAAGGCGTAATTGTCTTCATTTAGTTTTCTTGTTTTCATTTTCTCCATTGGTGTTTCAATCTCTGTTTCATACATTTTTGCATCTTTTAAAGCTTCATAACAAAGTAATTCTCCTAATTCAGAAATTATTTCTCTAAACTCTTTTGTTCCTGTTTTTTTGTCTCTTAGTATTGCTAATTTGTGTTCAATTAATGGATGTTTTAATTCGATTGCTTTCATAAAAATATACCTCCTATTTTTTATATTTTTCTGTCATCTGATTTCTGTCTTTTTACATTTTGTTAGGCATTTCCATACCTAATAATGTTACACCTGTTTTTAATACAATTCCTACTGTATATGTTAAAGCTAAACGTGCATCTTGAATTGTTTTGTCTTCTGTTATTATTTTATGTTCGTTATAAAATGTACTAAATTTTTGAGCAACATCTATTAAGTATCTTGCAATTATTGATGGCTCGTTTTTTTCAGCAGCTGATTCTACAAATTCATTGAATCTATATAATAGTTTTAGTATTTCAATTGATTCTTTATTTTGTAGTTTGCTAAAGTTAATATTATCCAAATTAGGTATATATCCTGCTTTTTCTATTAAACTTTTTGTGCGTACATATATGTATTGAATATAAGGTCCGAGTTTCTCCTTGAAAATTAAGTATAGTGTCCCAATCAAATATCTCATCTTTTATTCTACTATTTGCTAAGTCATTAAATATTATAGCCCCAACTCCTACTTTTCTTGCTACCTCTTGTTTATCTTCTAAGTTAGGATTTTTTTCATCTATTATTTTTTCAACTTTTTGTATTGATTCATTTAATATATCTTCTAAAAATACTGAGTTTCCTTTTCTTGTTCCTATTTTTTCTCCTGTTTTATCTACAACAAGTCCAAAGGAAACATGAGTTGCTTTTTTTACATATTCGCCATATCCCATAAGTTCTAAAACTTTAAAAAATTGCTCAAAATGTAATTTTTGCTCTCCTCCTACTACATATATCATTTTTTCGAAGTTGAATGATTTTGCTCTATCTATAAAAGCTGTAATATCTCTAGTTGCATAAATTGTTGTTCCTGCTGAGGTTATAATAATGCATGGTGGCATGTTGTATTGTTCTAAATCTACTATTTTTGCACCTTGACTATCTTTTAATAATCCTTTTTCATCTAGTTCCTTTACAATTGCTTCCATTTTATCATTATAATATGCTTCTCCTCTATATTCATCGAAATTACAGTTTAGTAACTTGTATGTTTTGTTATAATTATCTATACTTACATTTCTAATCCATTCCCAGACTTTTAAACATTCCGCATCTTTTTCTTCTAGTTTTTTAAAATAGCTTCTAGCTAAATCTGTTAATTTTTCGTTTTCCTTCTCTTCTTTGCAGAATCTTACATAAACATTTAATAAACTTTGGATTTTATCTTTTTCAAAGTCATATTCGTCCTTCCATAATTCCATTCCTGCAAGTACTTTACCAAATTGTAGTCCCCAATCGCCTAGATAATTTATTCCTATAACATTATAACCAATAAATTTATATATCTTATATAACGCTCCTCCAATTACCGTTGTACGTAAATGTCCAATATGAAATGGTTTTGCAATATTTGGTGAAGAATATTCTATCACGGCATTTTTACCTTGTCCAATATTACTAGAACCATACAATTCTTGTTTTTCTGATATTTCTTTTAGTACATTTTTTGCTAATGTAGTTTTATTTATATATATATTTAAGTATCCACCTATGACCTCTATTTTTTCTATAATATTTTCATCTAGTTTAATATTATCTTTTATTTCAATTGCAATTATTTGAGGTGATTTTTTTAAAGCTTTGGCTAATTTAAAGCAGGGGAAAGCATAGTCTCCTAAATCACTATTTGGTGGTATTTCTATATATGTTTTTAATTCCTCTACATCTAAATTTGTAACCTCTGCAATTGCTTTAGCTATTTCATTTTTAAAACTAATCATCTTGTATATCTCCTTCTATAATAAATATTTTTTAGTTTTTTTCTTTATTCACTAACGTAAAGCGTCTTTAGTCTCCTAAACATATTCCTAAATTTCTTGCAACTTTTACTAAGTCATCATCCATTTTTACTGTTTTGATATTGGTACTTTCTGTTCCTCCTGAGCGTGCTCCTATTTCTTTGTTATTTCCTACAACATCTTCTAGTGGCACATATCCTAGTTTTCCTTCCTTCAGAGTTACTAGTACATTGAAAATTCCTGCTAATGCTAGTTCCATTGCTTTGTATCCATATTTTGTTGATAATACTCTATCAAATGAAGTTGGTGTTCCTCCTCTTTGTACATATCCAAGTGTTGTATTTCTTGTTACCACACCTGTTAGATTTTCTATGTCTTCTGCCAATTTATCTCCTATCCCTCCAAGTCTCACATTGTCTAAGCCTTTTCCATCATTTAGTGTTTTCTTGAATACCATTTCTCCATTTTTTGGTTTTGCTCCTTCTGATACTACTACTATACTAAATTTTTTACCTGCTAATCTTCTTCTATTTATTTTTTCTACTACACTGTTTATATCATATGGTATCTCTGGAATTAATGCAACGTCCGCTCCTCCTGCTATTGCAGATTCTAGTGCTATCCAACCTGCATAACGTCCCATTACTTCTAAGACCATTACTCTATGGTGTGATTCTGCCGTTGAGTGTAACCTATCTAATGCTTCTGTTGCAACAGATACAGCTGTATTGTATCCAAATGTGATTTCACAATGAGCAACGTCATTATCTATTGTTTTAGGAACGCCTATGATGTTTAGTCCTTTTACAGAAAAATCTCTTGCTGATTTTTGTGTTCCATCTCCACCTAGTGTAAATATACAGTCGAACCCTGCTTTCTTAACGTTTTCTATACACTTATCTGATACATCTTTATATACAGTTTTTCCATTTTCTTCTACTTTTAAATTAAATAAGTTTGTGCTGTTTGATGAACCTATTATCGTCCCCCCTCTGTGTAATAATCCTGAAGCACTGCCACTTGATTCTAATTTTATATAGTTGTTTTCATATAGTCCTCTATATCCTTCTATATAGCCATAACATTCTACTCCATTTGTTTCTGCTGTTTTTACTATTGCTCTTATAACTGCATTTAATCCTGGGCAATCTCCACCATTTGTAATTATTGCAACTTTCTTAATCATTTTCTCTTTTCTCCTTTATTTAAATTTTTCTAAAATACTTTTATTCTCTATTTTCTTTTGCCATTTTTATAGCTTCTTTTAAACTTAATCTTGCACCAGTATTTAAAATTGTTGTTGAATATACTCTTATTGCAACTACTGCTAATAATATTGTTGTGACTATTAAAACTAGTAAAGATGTAGTTATTTCGCTATTTGTAGCTGTTCCCATCATTATTCTAAGTGGCATACTAAAAGGTGATGATATGGGTATTATACCAGATATTTTATTTAAATTACTGCTAGGATTCATCATTGAGAAATATGCTAAGTAAAATCCTATAACTGCTACAAAACTTACTGGTCCATTTGCATATTGTACATCTTCTGGTTTGCTTACTGTTGCTCCTGTTAGTGCAAAGAATAAAGAATATAATGCATATCCAAAACAGAAGTATACTAGAGTTAGTATTAAAAGTTTTGGTGTTATTGATGATACATCAAATATAGTGTTTAATAGCTCTGGATCTATGCAGAATTTTGCTGAAATTATGGCCACCGTTATCATTAAAATTACTTGTACTAGCCCTACAATTCCTATTCCTAACGTTTTACCAAGTACTATTGTTTTGCTATCTGTTGATGTTACCAATGTTTCTATTATTTTTGAGGTTTTTTCTGTTGTTATTGCAACAGATACTTGCTGTGCACAGAAAAATACTGCATAAAATAGAACTAGTGATATTATCATCATAATTGTTACATTCCCTTTTGCTGCATTTTCATCTGTTTCAACCAGCACTACATCAAATTCAGGTTCTATTGTTGCTAATTCTTCTGGTGTTATATTTAATTTTGATATTTGTATCTTGCTATATAAATTAGTAAATATAGAAACCAATTCTTGTGGTACAGTTCCAAAATTCATTGTTGCACTTTCTACAATATATTCCATTTTTATAGTTTCTTCATTTTTTGTGAATTTAATACATTCGTCTTTGTCATTTTCTATCTTTTGTTTTAGTTGGTCATAGTTTAAGTTCTCTGTTGTTATTTCAAAATTATATCCCATATTCATTTGATTTAAGACTTCTACATTTCCTTCAAATAAATTTTCTGGATCTATTACTAAGATTTCTTCATTAAAATCATTTTTGCCAAGCATTTTCATTATATTAGGAATATTAAATGCTGTTGCTATAATAATTAGTAATACTAGTGTTGATATTATAAATGATTTTCTCTTTATCATTTCTTTAATTGTAAATTCTGTTACTAACCATAAATTTCTCATTTTACGTCACCTACCTTTTCTATGAATATTTCATTTAATGTAGGTTTTTTCATTTCAAATTTTGTTATACGAATATTAGAATTTATTAATTTTTTTAATAATTCTTCACCTTGTTTTTCATCTTTTTGTTTTATTAAATAATGATTATCTTTATTTTCAATAATTTCTAAATTTTCTTCTTTTACAAAATTATCTATATTTTGGTTTACTATTAATTCTAATTTTTCTGATGAATAACTGTTTTTTATTTTCTCTAGATTCCCTTGTAATACAGTATCTCCTCTATTTAATATAGTTAAATCTGTGCAAAATTCTTCTATTGATGACATTTGATGGCTAGACATTATAATATATTTTCCTTTTGCTATTAATTCTTTCATAACTTCACTTAAAGTTTCAGTATTTACTGGGTCTAATCCACTAAATGGCTCATCTAGTACTATTAATTCTGGGTCATTCATTACTGCTATTATAAATTGAATTTTTTGTTGATTTCCTTTTGACAACTTTTCTGCTAAAACATCTCTGTATTCCTCCATTTGCAAACGTTTTAGCCAATAATCTATTGCTTCGTTTGCTTCTGCACTTGTTATTCCTTTCAGTTTTGCAAAATACATTAATTGGTCATATATCTTTGTTTTTGGATACACTCCTCTTTCTTCTGGCATATAGCCAAAATTTACATTCTCCCTAGTTACTTCTTTACCATTCCAAGTTATCGTACCTGCTGTCTTTTTTATTATTCCTAAAATCATTCTTATTGTAGTTGTCTTTCCTGCACCATTTGTTCCTAGCAATCCATATACGCCTGGTTCATTTATGATAAGATTTAAGTGTTTTACTGCTTGTTTTGTACCAAAATTTTTGCAAACGTCTTTTAACTCTAACCCCATAGAGCTATTCCCTTCTTTCTTTTAATTTCTAGACCATTATATAATAAAGTGTTTTTGTTTGCAATAGTTTTCTTGTTATTTTATACTATGAATTAAATTCTAGTTTCAACATTTTCGAGCCCTTCGTTCTCTGATTTTTTATTTAAAGGCATTGACTTTCTTAGCTATTGAATAATAACCTATTATTTGCAAATACTAAAATTAGGAGGTACTATGGAAGAATTTGAAATCTTAAAAGAAATTAATCAAAATGCTAAGATGGGCATGGATTCTTTAAGCACTGTTTTAAAGAAATCCCAAGACACTAAGTTTAAAGATTTATTAAATACTCAGCATGATGAATATCAAAACATTTATGACAGAACTCAAGAATTGCTTGTAAAAAATAATCTTCAAATGGAAGATACTCCAACTATGCAAAAAGCAATGTCTTGGATGGGTATTCAACTTAATACTGTGAATGATACAAGTAATTCTAAGCTATCTGAGCTTTTAATTCAAGGAAACGATATGGGAATTATAAAAGGCACTAAATTATTAAATAATCATTCTTTTTTAGATAGTGAGATTAAAAATATTTTATCTGACTTTGTTAGGTTGCAAGAAAAAAATATAGATGATTTAAAGAAATATTTATAATAAAAAATCCTAAGTGGGAATTTTTCCTACTTAGGATTTTTTTACATATATACTTCTACTTCATATATTCCGCCTTCACCATTTAGTGTAATTTGTTTTTCTTTTACTTCTTGTCCATTTAAATAAAGTTTTTCTACTCCTGTGTTTTTGCCATTTTCGTTTTTTACCTTGATGTTGTATATGCTATTTTTGTATCTATATTTTATAATATATTCTTTCCAGTCTCTTGGAATACATGGTTCTAGTTTTAAAACATTGTTCTTTATATTTAATCCCAAAATATTTTCTATACCTGCTTTATAAAACCAACTGCTTGAACCTGTATACCAAGTCCATCCACCCCTTCCTGTCATTCCTTCTGCTCCATATATATCTGCTGGTATTACATAAGGTTCTACTTTGTACTTTAGTGCTGTTTCTTTTGTTCTTGAGTGTTCTATTGGATTTATCATTCTATAATATTCTAATGCCTTATCTCCAAATCCTAGTTTTGTAAATGCAATTATTGCCCACATAGCTGCATGTGTGTATTGTCCTCCATTTTCTCTTACTCCTGGGAGATATGCTTTTATATATCCTGGCTCCATTTTTGTTTTATTAAATGGTGGATCTAGTAGTTTTATTATTCCATTTTCTTTATCTATTAGATGGTTTTCTAAGCTTTCCATTGATATATATTTTTTGTCATTATCTGCTGCTCCTGATATTACTCCCCAACTTTGAGATATACTATCTATTCTACATTCTTCATTCTCAATACTGCCTATTGGTTCTCCTTCGTCAGTAAAAGCTCTTTTAAACCATCTTCCATCCCATCCTGCTGAATTTAATGCTTTTTTGAGTTTTTCTCGTATTTTATCATATTTATCAGTCCTTTCATGATCATCCATTTCTTCACATATTGGTATAAATCTTTTTAATATTTCATATAAGAAGAATCCTAGCCATACGCTCTCACCTTTTTTCTTGTTTCCTACTGTATTTAATCCATCATTCCAGTCTCCTGAACCTATTTTAGGAAGTCCATTTTCTCCAAAGTTAAGTGACTTTTCTATTGCTTTTATACAATGTTCATATATGCTACCTTTTATATCTGATTCCAAATACAAGTCATATTTTTCGTCTATTCCTTCTTCAAGTGGCTCACCCTGCAAATATGGCACTTCTATATTTAAAAATTCTTTATCTCCCGTATATTCTATATATTCACTTACAACATAACATAGCCACAATAAGTCGTCTGAAAATCTTGTTCTAATACCTCTTTTAGTTTCTTCATGCCACCAATGTTCTACGTCTCCTTCTATAAATTGATGTCTTGCCTGAATTAGTATTTGATTTTTCATTAACTCTGGTGCAATATATTTTAATCCCAGAGTGTCTTGGAGTTGATCTCTAAAGCCTATTGCACCACCTGATTGATAATATCCTGTTCTAGCCCAAAGGCGTGATACAATAGTTTGATAAATAGCCCACCCATTAAGCATTATATTCATAGATTCTAGTGGCGTTTTTACTTGTATTCTTGTTAATAATTCATACCAGAACCTTTTTACCTGATTTAGTTCTTCTCTTACATTTGATATTTTAGAATATTTATATGCTGTGTCCTTTGCTTTTAATAAATTTTCTTCTTCTCCTAAAAATAGTACTAGCTCTTTACTTTCATATCCCTCTAGTTGAATTTCTAATTCAATTGCTATACAAGAGTTTTTTCCAAGTCCGTTTTGATTTCCTAGATTTACTGTATTTATTGCTTTTGGTTTGTTTATCTTACCTTGACCAATAAAGTCATCTTTACTTCCTGTAAATGATTTTATTTTTTCACTACTTCCGCAATATACTATTTGTCCTTTAAAGTTGTCTGTATATAAATTTTCTGCTGTTACTACATTGTTGTTCATTTGAACATATATATATCCATTTGTTTGTGTTTCATCTTCTCCTAGAACTGGTTTTATATAGTATAAAATTTTTAAGTTTTTCTTTTCGTTTGAAGTGTTTTTTAATTTAAAAATATTTACCTTCACTCTGTCTTCTTTTGCTACAAAGCTTTCTAGTTCTTGGATGATTTGATTTTTTATTGTTTTTACTATTACATATCCAAAGCCGTACTTTATATGATATTCTTGAGGCGTTACTGTTATATTATCACATAAACTCCAGTATTCTCCTGTTTCTTTATTTTTAATATATATTATTTCAGATGGAATGTCTGTATTGCTACTATTATTCCATGCTGAAATTCTATTTAATCTGCTATTTTGATTCCATGTAAAACCTCCTAAGTTTTGTGTTATGATTGTACCGAAATTCGGATTGGCTAGAATATTAGACCATGCTGTTGGCAATTTATTATTTTTGTTTATTTTTATTCTATATTCCAATTCATCTTCTGAAAAACCTCCATAATCATTATAATATTTTAAATTGTCATAATCCTCTGATATTGTTTCTAATTGGTTGTCTTGAATAAAAACTTTTTTCTCCTCTTCGCCAATATTTTTTATTTTTTCTTCATGTTCTTCCTCTAAATCTTTGAGTTGCATATCGATATTACCAAGTGCTGCATTTAATATTAAATTGCTTCTAAATTCTAGTAAATCCCTATCTTCTTGTGATATTTCTTTTTCATTTATTACAAATATTCCTCCAAATATATTTTTTAAAAATGCTAATTGCTTATTCTGTATTTCATTTTCTATTTCAAATTTTATAAAGTGTTCATAGCTATTTTTTTCTTCATTTAGAATTACTAAATCTATTTTAATATTTTTACTTCGAAAAAATTCAATGGCTTTCAAGCAATCTCTTATTACATGTATATCGTTTACATCTTTTATTTTAACTGATAGAATGGGTAAATCGCCTGATATTCCAAATTTCCAAAGCTCACTTTGAGAGTATGTTCTTTTTGGTAATTTTTCTAATGTTTCTTTTTTCATTGGGTTTTGAAATATTAGATATGATAACATTTTTTGGTATTTTTCTATATCTTTTCCTCTTAATCCAAAATATATTGCTTCCGCTTCGGTTTTAGCTTTTGATAATTCAAAAGTTTTTGAGATTGTGTTTGAATTTAGATATTTTTGTAGTATTCTGCTTACATTTTCTTCTTCATATCCTACTGACAAAATCCAATCCAATGTTACAATTTCTCCTGGTAGTACTTTAACTGTTCTCTTTATTGCTAATATTGGGTCTGTTACTAGATTTAAACTTTTAGAAAATGGTTTTGAGTTTTTTATAGATTCTGGTGTTTGGAAGTTTCCTTTTCCCATAAATTTTTCTTTATCAAGTTCGTATTCTAAGTCTCCTACTATTTCTCCCTCTGTATATAAAGCAACCCCTGCGTATATATCAATTTGTTTATTTCCGCGTTTTTTTCTCTTTATTAAGATATTGCCATTCCCAATTTCTTTAAATGTTAAAAATAGATTATTAAAAGCTGTATGAGCGTAGTCTTGCAGAGCAGTTGATAATACTGGTTCAAAGAATCCTGTCACCTCTAACGTTTCTACATTATTTCCATTATTTGTCAGTTCTAATCTTCTTATTTCTACTGCCTCCTCTGGTGCTACTGTTATCTTTGTTTTAACCTCTATATTTCCCTCTATTTTTGTATATTGAATTTTATCTGGAGAAAATGTTATTTTGCTTTTTTGTTCTGGTGTATTTCTATAGATTTCTTTTGTACTTAAATTTTTAATATAAAAGAAAATTCCTTGATCATAATCTGCTGTTTCTTTATATCTATTTATCAATATATCGTTAAATTGGCTATACCCTATTCCTTTTAGATTTGATACTACTGTATATTTTCCATTTGAAATGACATTTGACGTATTTAGATTTGTATTTGTTTTTGTGAATATTTTTTCTGTATAGTTTTCATAGTCTTTTAATTTTAGTTTCTCTACTTTTTCTTTACTTTCTTTTGTTATTATTGCTTTATCTGGCATACGTTCTTGAAGTAAAATATCTATGGCTTCTATTTCTGGATTTCTACTAAATCTTTTAACTAAAATCTTATCATTTATCAAATTATTTATTGAGAGTAGTATTAGCCCTTGATGGTGTGCCATATATGTTTTTACTGGTTCATATGATTTACCATATTTTAATCTTGATATTGTATAATCTATTGATTCATAAAATCCATATTCTCCATACATTTCTTGTTTTTCTAGCTGTTTCAAGTTTTCTATAGCCGCTTTAGGATCATATATCATGCTTAAGAATATTCCGTATGCTGATACTACCATATCATCCTCTAGTCCTCTTTTTAATCCAAGCCAAGGTATTCCAAATGCTTTGTACTGATAATTATTATTTAAATCTCTCAAATTAAACGCTGCCTCAGAAATTCCCCATGGAATTCCTAATTTTTTGGCATATTCCTTTTGACTCATTATCATAAATCTGCAAGATTCATCTAATAAGCTACCTTTGTATGTTTTAATATTTATATTTGGCATTAGATATTCAAAAGCAGTTCCTGACCAAGAAATTAATCCTTTATATCTGTTTAAGGTTGTTAATGTTCTGCTTAAACTACTCCAATGTTTTAATGGCACATCTTTTTTTGCTATTGCTATTAAGCTCGCCTGTCTTGCTTCAGAGGCTAGCAAATCATAATATGAATCTGTTATTTTGTTTTCTTCAATATTAAATCCTATTGAAAATATCCTCTTTTTGCTGTCATATAATACTGCAAAATTGGTATTATTAATTAGAGTGTCTATTCTATTTATTAGGTCTTCTTCTTTTGTTGTTTCTAATATAAATTCTTTTAAAGTATATAAATAACCTACAAAGTTTCCACTATCTACTGTTGAAATGTATCTTGGAGTTAATGGTGCTAAGTTTAAAGTATTATACCAATTATATAGATGCCCATTCCATTTACTAAGTCTTTCAATGGTATCAAGCATTTTTTTTATTATATTTATTGCATTTTCTAAGGTAATAAATCCCAAATCATAGCTTGAGCATACTGTCAATAGCCCTAGCCCAATATTGGTTGGAGAAGTTCTATGTGCTATTTTTTCTTTTCTATCTTCTTGATAATTATCTGGAGGCAGATAATTATTTTCTTCATTTATATTTTCTTCAAAAAATTTCCAAGTTCTTTTTGCGATTTCTAGGCAGTACTCTTTATCTTGTTTGCTTATTTTTGAAATTAATTTTTCTTCTTTTTCTTCTTGACTTATATACCATGCTATTATTGGTGCAATAGCAAATAAAACTCCAAAAACTAGAAATGAAATTTTAAAGTTTATTATTGTTAATACTATTAGTATTGCACTTGTAATTAAATTTGGCAGCATATTTTTATAATATGCACCTAAAGTATTTTTGCTTTGTCTTTCTGCCTCTTCAGATGTCATCCATTCTAGCAAATTTTGTTTAGATATATTCATTCTGTATATGGTTTTTACTATAGCATTTAAATTTGAATATGCTTTACTTGGGAGAAATAATATTTCTAAAAATCCTCTCATAATGCTTGCTTTTATTCCACTTATTGATTTTAAAAGGTTTCTATGTGCCGATATGGATTCAGAATTTATGCTCTTTTTGAATATAATATAGTTGGCTATATCTAATATCGTTGGAAATAATAAAGTTGTTATCGCAAGTATTAATATTGAGGTTGCAGAAACGTTACAAATTTCGAGTGCTCCAGCAATAATTAGCATTATTGCTACTGTCACTGTTACAAGGCTTCGCCTTAAATTGTCTAATATTTTAAATTTTGATAAGCTGTTTAATGGATTTACTTTTTTGCTTTTATCTCTTATTGTTATTATATTGGTACACCATGTTGCTATTTGCCAGTCTCCTCTAATCCATCTATGTTGTCTCGCAATGTAGCTGTTATATTTAGATGGAAATCCGTCTAATACTAAAATATCTGTGGCCAGACCACATCTTAAATAGCTTCCTTCTAGCAAGTCATGGCTTAGAACTGTATTTTCTGGAATTTCATTGTATAAAACCTTGTGGAATAGTTCTAAATCATATATGCCTTTTCCTGTGAAAATTCCCTCTCCAAAGTTATCTTGATAAACATCAGAAATAGCATTTGTATAAAAATCAGTTCCACCTGCTCCTGCGTATATTTTAGCAAATAAACTTTTTCGGCTTGAAGTCAAGTCTACTCCTACTCTTGGTTGAACAAGTGCATGTCCATCTATTATAATATTTTTACTTTTATCTAATATTGGCTTATTTAGAATATGTGCCATTGTTCCTATTAGCTCTTTTGCAGATTCTAATACTAAATTTGTATCTGCATCTAATGTTATTATATATTTTATATTTAATTTATCTTTTATTGTATTTACTTTAAATTTATTATTTCCAGTTATAAGAAATTCATTAAACTGGCAAAGCATACCTCTTTTTCTTTCCCATCCTAGATAACACTTTTCCCCTCTGCTCCAAACTCTGTTTCTATAAAGAAAATAGAATTTTTCTTTTTTATCTTTTGCATATTTTTCATTTAATATTTTAGATTGTTTTAAGCCCTCTTCTATTACTTCTTTATCAAAAGATTCTATTTCATTTTTGGAGGCTGTACAGTCTCCAAGCAATGTAAAATATATATTTTCCTCTTTATTTGCCAAATAATATATTTCCATTTTTTTAAATAGCTCTTCCACTTTTTCTTTTGTATTTATAATTGTCGGAATGACTACCATAGTGCTATATTCAATAGGTATTCCTTCTTGCAATGATAATTTCGGTAATATTTTAGGATTTACTGCTTTTACTAAGATATAATTTAATGTTTGAACATATATCTCAGAAATTGGGATTATTGCAAAGATTGTTGATATAATAGCTATCACTAAATTGGTTGTTTTGTAAACATATGCTCCAAAGGCTAAACTTAAAATCATTGTGGCAGCATAAATTGAGATAATATATTTTTTTGCTTTTTTATTATCTTTTTTGTATTTTAGTCCAAGCTCTTTATTTAAAATATATCTTCCTCTATCTATTAAATAGTATCCTATATGTTTTTTCTTTTCTTGTTTTGCTTTATTGGCTAATTCTAATGTTTTCTTCGCTATATATATTTCAGACATTTTCGTTTTTTGTGATATTTTTTTTATTTCGGCTCTATAATATTCTTTTGTTTTATAATCCATTTTTTCATATACATTGGCTGGATCTTGTTTTAGTAATGACTCTACTCCGTTAATTTCTTCAAATAAATTTAAAAAATTAATTCTGGAAATTTCTCTTATACTTGTTATGCCATTGCCTATTGCTACTTTTTGAATGGCTATATCGAAATGTTCTTTTCTTATTACCTCTGAAACACTTAACCCCAATTTGTTTACTTGTTCTTCAAGAATATTTAAATAAGCATTTCCTATTTTTCCATACTTTTTTAGTTTATATGACATATATTCTATAAATGGATAACTTGAATTTTGATACATTCTTGTATTTTCTCTTATTTTCTTATATTCTTGCTTATTCGTTTCTTTTTTTTCTATCAGTCTTTCTACAATTTCTTCTACTTTATATTTTTGTATTTGACTTACATATATTTTTTCACAAACTCCTCGTATATTTTCTATTATTGCTAATTCTAAAAAGGTGGGAAGATTCCATATTTCCTCCATGTTCAGTGTTTTTTTACGTTCATATGCTAGTAAACTAGTTTTAAGTATCTCTTCATCTATTTTATTATCTGTATATGCTACTATTTCTGTCGCAAGGACATATATTCTTGCAAATCCTTTATATAAGCCATTATTAATTCCCGGAAAGTTTTTATATTTTTTTTGAGTTAGTTCATTTCTTATATTTTTTACCGTTTCCTCTATTAGGTAGAAATTATCTAATAGCCACTCTCCTGCTGGATATATGCTTATTCCTTTTTTTATGTGTTCGTTTAATAATGTATATGTTTTTTGTATAAATCTGAAATTATCATTTAAACGGTCTATTGGATATGTTTCTATATTGCTAGTTCTTAGTGTCTCATTATTAACAGCCATTTTTTCCATATACATTTGTAATTGTTCTTTATCTAAAGCCGCACCTTTAATATTTAAATATCTCTTTTTTTTCAAAATAAAACCCTCTTTAATGGTAAATTTATTCATATTTTTACCATTAAAAAGGGTTTTATTCTATATTTTATAAATTTATTTTTCTCTGCCCACAGTATCTTATTGTTCATATTTTATGGGTGTGCATTGCTCGCCCCTACTAGTTTACTTGTTCCTAATCTGTCTGCTCCTGCTTTTATGAATTCTTCTGCGTCTTTAAAATTTTTTATACCTCCTGCTGCTTTTATTTTTTTTCCATTTGTGATATAGTTTTTAAATAGTTTTATGTCTTCTATTTTTGCTCCTTCTACACTAAATCCTGTTGATGTTTTTATATAATCTGCATCTGAATTTGATATTATTTCACACATTTTTATCTTTTCTTCCTCTGTTAGCAAGCATGCTTCTATTATTACTTTTAATATTTTCCCATTGCATTTTGCTTTTACTGAATTTATTTCATTTAATAAGTATTCATAGTTTCTTTCCTTTAATTTTCCTATGTTTATTACCATATCAATTTCGTCTGCTCCATCTATTATAGCTTGTTCTGTTTCAAACATTTTAACTGCAGTTGTATTATATCCATTTGGAAATCCTATAACTGTACATATTTTCATTTTGTTTCCAACGTAGTTTTTTGCTTGTTTTACATAGCTTGGTGGTATGCATACAGATGCTGTATTGTATTTTATAGCTTCATCACATAGCGTTTTTATCTCTGACCATGTTGATATTTGTTTTAATAAAGTATGATCAACTTTTCTTAATATTTCTTCTTTCATAGATTATCCTCCAAAATTGTTACTATTCACCCTTAATTTACTAAATTCTCTTCTTTTATTGCTTTTTTTTTTTTATAATGTTATAATTTATTTAACATATTTTTACTAAAGATTTAAGGATGTGATTTAAATGGATAGTTTAAATTTAATTGATAAAGACATCGAATTAAACAATACTAATGATACTTTAGATGAATTGTCTCTTAATGAAATTTTAAGTAATAAAGAGCCTGAGATGGATAAGCTAGACACTGTTTCAATTATTAATGAGGAGATATCTGTTGACAACAATGAGCTTGTTGAAACTGAAGAAGAGGAATGTACAGCACTTGTTGAGCTAAAGCCTCATAGTTTACTTGTTGCTCAGACAATGTTTAAAAAAAGTATTAAGATTTCCATTAAATCATTTTTAATTTCTTTATCTCTCGGATTTTTAAATTTGTTTTTTTAAAACTTCGCCCAATTTACAATTGGGCGTTTTTGTTTTTAATATTCGTACCACATTCCTTTGTTTTGTAAATCTTTTATCATTTGTTGATGTTCTGAGTATGTTTTTGTAAAATATAGTTTTCCGTTTTTATCTGAAACAAAAAATAAATAATCTGTATCTGCTGGATTAATTACACTATCTAGGCTCATTTTACTTACGGAGCTAATAGGTCCTACAGGCAATTTCCCCTCCATACCTGGTCCTCGTGTATTATATGGATTATCTTTGTCTATTTCTGATTGGTATAAGTCTCTGTCTCCCATATTAATTTTAGCTGAATAATATGTTGTGACACAACTTCCTAGTGACATGTTTTTTTCTAATCTGTTGTAAAATACACTTGCTATATCTACTCTATCTTCTCTATTCATTCCTTCTGTTTCTACTATTGATGCAAGTGTTAATAATTGATGAATTGTATATTTATTTTCTTCAATTTTTTGCTTATAAGGTTCTAATATTTCTTCCATTCTGTTTAACATTTTTTCAAATATTTCTTCAACTTTTATATCTTCATTTGATAAAGAATACGTGTCTGGAAATAGATACCCCTCTAGTGAATAATATATGTCTTTATTTTTTATTTCATCTGTTAAAAACCAATACTTTTCAATTAGTGTATCTATATATTCTTCATTTGCTAAGACATTGTATACATCTTCTTTACTATTGTTAGTTTTTGTCTCGATAATTTCAGCCAGCCACCACATTGGTTTTCCTTCTAAATATGTTATTGTTATTTGGTTTGGGTCAGACATTATACCTGTTTGTAGCATTTCTGCTATCTCTTTTAGGCTCATACTTTCTTTCAAATAATATGTACCTGCTTTAAAATTTGATATTTTATTTAGTTTTACATATATTTTAAATGTTAATTTGTTTCTTATTAAATTATTGTTCTTAAGTATTTCTGCAATTTTATTTGCACCGCTTCCCATTGGAATTTCTATTTGTTTTTCTTCTATATTTTTACTTACTGGCATTGTTAATATTTTATATGTTCCTAAAATTAGTGTTATTATTGCTAAGATTGTTACTATTATTATCATTATTATTTTTTTCATTTTTATTGTTCCTTTCTTTCCAAAAAAGCTATTAATCAGTTATTATATAATCTATAATATCTTCATATATTTTTTTGTTTTCTTCATTAAAGTTTTTATTTACTATTATGTTTGTTTTTATTCCTAATTCTCTTAATTTTGGTGATAGTTCTATGATAAACCTCTCTAGGTTTTGATCTATATCATATGCATATACATTTATTCCCTTTATTTCATTTTTCCTTGCTATGCTTACAATATTTTTAACTATCTGTGATCTGTTATCAAATTCGGTTAAGTCTGCGTTTTCTGTACTTAAATTTGCCCATATTTCGATGTTTCCTTCAGTACCAGTAAAATTTATATTTTTCAATAAAATACCTTCTGTTGTTATTTTAAATAAATCTTTTATTACAATATTTTCTCCGTTCTATGGTTAATATTTCATTATCCTGTGTAGAAGCAATTATTTCTTTTGTTTCTGGTGTTTGGTTCATATCTTGTCTTAATATATGTTCATCTGATAATACATTTGCTTTTACATATCCTATTGTTCCGTCTTCTGTTCTAATTTGCCTCCAGCCTTTACTTGTTGTGTAGAAAGCACTTACAACATCTCCAGTTTCTAATATTCCGACTTTTTTTGATAGGTTTCTTTGTTTAAATCTTATTTTGGTCTGTTCTTCTGCTCTAGCTTTTATCATTCCTTCGTTTAATTTATCTATTATTACTACATTCTTATCTGTTATATATTTTAACTCAATATTATATACATCTTTTATTTTTACTTCACTTATTGGAATATACATTATATCATTTACATATATTATTGTATCTAAAGTATCTTTTATTGCACCGTCTATTTTAATGTTTTTCTCTCCTACTGTCATACTAGCTACTGATATCTCAGAGGTTATGATTATCATATTATTTGCTTCATCAAAATATATTGTTTTATCTAATAATGCTTTTATGTCTTCTTTAGATAGATATATTGTTTCATTTTCGTCTATATATATTGGGTTTTTCAATTCTTCTGTAACATTTTTTTCTCCTATAACCAGATTTGTTACATCCTTAAATTTGTCTCTTTTATACCCTGGTGCTATGTTTATTATGTATGCTACAATAGCTAGTCCTATTATCCCAATAAATATGTTTCTTATAAATTTTCTTTTTTGTATTTTGATTCCCATACTATTTCCCCTTATTTTCTTTTAATAGTATATCAGAAAAATAGAAAGATTAATATACTTTTTTGTAATTTTTTTGTTTTTTGCAACAAAAAAACACCCAAAGGTGTTTTTTTATTTATTATTATTCAGCTGTTTCAGCATCAGGAGAGTTATATGCTTCTAATATAGCATTTTGAATTTTCTCCCTTGTTTCAGCA
>JABLTK010040420.1_pt1 | contig 18414 bp, 12 predicted proteins | sample 7160131 | NCBI WGS metagenome assembly JABLTK01 (sample SAMN14651221, study PRJNA627086) | human gut metagenome | isolation source: feces | host: Homo sapiens
ACGAACTGATTCAGGGCAACCTGCGGCTGGTGCTGAGCGTGCTGCAGCGCTTTCACAACCACGGCGAAAACGCCGATGATCTGTTTCAGGTGGGCTGCATCGGTCTGATGAAGGGGCTGGATAATTTCGATCTTACGATGAACGTGCGCCTGTCCACCTACTGCGTTCCGATGATCATCGGCGAAATCCGCCGCTATCTGCGCGACAACAACCCCATTCGCGTATCCCGATCGCTGCGCGATATCGCCTATAAGGCGCTGCGCGCGCGGGATGAACTGGCGGCGCGCAATAACAATGATCCCGCCATCGCCGATATCGCGCGCGAGCTTTCCCTGCCGGAGGAGGATGTGATGCTGGCGCTGGAGGCGATTCAGGATCCCATATCCTTTTCCGATCCCGTATATCAGGATGGCGGCGACGCGATCTGCGTGGCGGATCAGATTCGCGATCAATCGGTGAGCGAGGATCAATGGGTGCGCACGCTTTCGATCAAAAACGCCATCGATCATCTGGCGGATCGCCAGAAAAGCATCATCCGAAGCCGGTTCTTTCAGGGCAAAACGCAGATGGAGGTCGCCGATGAAATCGGCATTTCGCAGGCGCAGGTATCGCGGCTGGAAAAGACCGCGCTGAAGCAGATGCAGAAATATATCGGCTAAACCTGCATGAAAAACAGAAACGGGACGCTGCAAGGATGAACCTTGCAGCGTCCCCTGATTTATTTATGGAATGCTTTAGCCGATATCCGTCGGCGGCGTGCAGTACGGGCAGGCGTGATAGCCGGACCTGATTACGAACTCCAGCATAACGCCCGTGCCGCCGGACAGACCCGCATCGGAGCATCTTGCATTGGTGTGGTAGTACATCTGGCTGCTGTCCAGATCGATGTACACCGTGGTATCCGCCGCCGCGGCGTACCGCACATCGGATTCCTCATAAGCCTCGGAACCGCCGATGCACAGCGGGCAGGGCTGCATACCATACGCCAACGCCCTCGCGAAGCCGCCCGCGACCGCGCGGCTGCCCGCGCAGCTGGCGCTTACGTGGTAATACTGTCCGCCGGGTTCGGCGTACACGGTCTTATCCGCCGCCGCTGCGCAGCTGGGGCAGGCTTCCTTGCCGTAATTCAGCGCCGTTTCCAGCGTGATATGCGATGCGCCCGCACCCGCGCAGGATTCGCTCGCGTGATAATATCTGCCGGTGAGGGAAGCGTACACCTTGATTCCGGAAGTGCCGGGCGTGAAGGTATTCGAAGATACCACCTGCACCTGGCTTACGCAGTACGGGCAGGGCGAGAAGCCATACGCCAGCGCCGCCGCGCGCGTACCGGAGCTTGCGCCCGAACCTGCGCACGCGCTGGAATAATGGTAATACTTGCCGCCGGGAACCGCATACACCGTGGTGTTCGCCGCTTCCGCGCATACGGGGCAGCCCGTCTTGCCGTAGTTCAGCGCCGTTTCCAGCGTGATGTAGGATGCATCCGTCATGCCGGAGCAGTTGGGCAGCGTGTGGAAGTACGGCGCGTCGATTCGCGCATACACCTTGATGCCGGAGGTACCGGTGGTAAACGTACCGCTGGACTGCGGCAGGTTCGGATTCTGCGTCGGCTGCGGCAGCGTTTCCTGTCCTTGCTGTTCCTGCTGCGCCTTCCACGCGTTGTATTTGGCAACGCAGGTCGGGCACGCGGTCTGACCCAGCAGCATCGCATCCTGAATCGTGCGCTGCTTCGCGTTCGTCATGCCGCTGCAATCGGAGGTGGCATGGTAGTAGGTTCCGTTATCGTTGGAATACACCATGTAGTTCGCCGCCGCCGCGCAGGTGGGGCACGCCGTCTTGCCGTACTGCACCGCGTAGGAAAGCGGTACGTACTGCGCGTCCGTCATGCCGGAGCAATACTGCTGCGTATGATAATATCTGCCCGCCGCCGTCGCGTATACGTATACGCCGCTGCCGGAGATAATCGGATCGGTCGTGCCGGCATTGCCGTTTCCATCGCCCGTGCCGTTTCCGTAAACGGGCGTGGTGCCGTTCCAGCAGTTCGGACACTTCTGATAGCCGTACGCCAGCGCATACGCCACGGTACCGGAGCTCGCGCCCTCCATGCCGGAGCAGGAAGCGTAGGAATGATAATACGTTCCGCCGGGCGTTGCGTATACGATGGTATCCGCGCCCTGACAGCATTCGGGGCAAGCCGCGCGGCCGGATTGCAGCATCGCTTTGAGCGTGTAGCGGGTCGCGTTCGTCATGCCGGAGCAATTCGATCTGGAATGATAGTATCTGCCGCCCTTTGTGCCGTATACGTATACGGTGGTATCATCAATGATGCCTTCAGCGGACAGATCGCCGGTACCGCTGGTGCGCAGGCATACCGGACATTTCGCCTTGGCAAGAATCAGCGCTTCCGCCAGCGTGATCTGATATGCGCCCTCCATGCCGGAGCAGTTGGACTGCGAATGATAATAGGTTCCGTTTCGGGTGGCGTACACCAGCTCGCCCGCCGACGGGCAGCAGGTGGGGCACGCCGTCTTGCCCGCCAGCATGGCCGCCAACAGGCTGCCGGAGCGCGCGCCGGACATGCCGGAGCAATCGGGCTCCGTATGGAAGTACTTTCCGTTCTGGGTCGCGTATACGGTGATGCCGCTCATATCGGTGGTTGAAGCGTTTGCAAACTTCAGTTCGCCGCTCTTCAGGGATTCCACCTTGCCGGTTACGCACACCGGGCACGCCGTTTTGCCCTGATTTTCTGCCGCTGCTACCGTGCCGCGAACCGCATTGGTCATGCCGGAGCAATTCTGATCATAGTGATAATACTTCCCGTTTGCGGTGGCGTAGCAGTAGGTCTGTCCCTCATAGCATACGGGGCAGGGCGCAAGCTTGCGCGCCGTCGCCACATCCAGCGTCACCTTGGAAAGCTTCACGCCGGATTCGATCGCGGTACAGGTATCGGTCTTATGGTAATACAGGCCGGTTGCGGGCATGTATACGGTATCGCCGGTCGTCGTTCCGCCCGAAGTGCCGCCGTTTCCGCCCGGAATGGGCGTCGCCGTCGCATCGGGGCGCAGCGATTCAATACCGTTCGGGTCGGCCGGGGTAAATTCCGCGCCCGCGCTCGCGCTGGGCGAAACGGAAGCCTCCGGCGCGATCGTCGCGGTCGGGCTGGCGACGGGCGAAATAGGATCCGTGATCACTGTGGAAGGATCGCCCTGATCGCCGGTTCCGCCGATCAACATGATCAGCAGAACGATCAGCACCACGAACCATACCGCCGAAACGCCGGAAACCACGTATCTGGTTTTCTTTTCCAGATGGTTATAGCGCCACAGGAAATAAATGCCCAGCGGCGGCAGGATGAACAGCAGCGCAAAGGTTACCCAGCTATTGTATTCGATGTAGCGCAGCACGGGGTTGCGCTCCTCATAATCGCCGCTTTCCGGATAATCATCCGCATCGGCGTCGCGATAGCGATCGTCGCCATCATCATAATAGCCGTCGCCGTCCGCGTAATCGCCGTCGTAGCCGCCGTCATCGTAGCCATCATCGGCGTAATCGCCGTCATAGCCGCCGTCGTCCGCATAATCGCCGTCGTAGCCGTCGTCATAGCCATCGTCGCCGTCCGCGTAATCGCCGTCGTCTGCGTAATCATCATCGTATCGATCATCGCGCCGCGCGAAGCGTCCGGAATAGCCGTTTTCGGGCGCGTAATCATCGCCGTCCTCGCCGGCATACGCATCATCCCCGCCGTACTGATCCTCCGGCGCATAATCTTCATTATTATAATCATCGAAACTGTATTCGCCGTTCTCCTCGGAATCGGACAATTCGGCATTCCTGCCCAGACGATGCACATTGCCTTCGCCGAAGCGGAACGCAAGCCCCTTCTTTGAAATATCAAATTCCAGTTTTCCGATCTTATGCGTTGCCATACAATACCCACCTATTCTAATACAGTTTCCGCTGTATTTCGCCGTTCGTGTCCGAAAACATGCCGTTTCGTTCGATATCCATCCGCATAGATTACACACAGATGATACCAGTACAAGCATACAACAGAACCCCTGTTACTGTCAATCCGCATAAATTGAAAAAAAACAGACACAATATTGTGTTTTTTGTATCAAACCAATTCGAATAGCCTTCATCAAACCGTTACACTTCGAAATACAATTGAAATAATTAAAAGAAAGCACATTAAAGTCATTTTTTTGCGCCGGTTGTATGCTATAATACATTCAGATAGAAATATCAGGTGAGAATCGGCAGGAATCGTTTCCCCGCCGCGCTTGGGAGGGTTACAAATGGCAAACAGAAAAAGAGGCGTACGCATCGGCAATTATCTCATCACGCCGCTGGGCGTGGGAACGATCATCGCGCTGATCGTGATCATCGCCGCCGTGATCGTATTATTCGTCGTGAAACCTTTCGGTCTTGATCTTTTCCCGGATAACAGCAAAACGACTGCCGCAAAGGTCAGCGCCACGCCCGGGGTTTCCGTAGCCGTTGCGCCGACCGCAACCGCAACGCCCGTACCCACGGCGACCCCCACGCCCGCGCCGGAGCTGCGCAGCGCAACGATTCGTTCGCTGGGCGAAATCGCGATCCAGCAGAATCTGCTGGCGGCCGCGTATGATTCGGAAACGAAAACCTACGATTTTACCGATATGTTTGAATACATATCCGATGTAATGGGCGACGCCGATTACACCGTGGGCGATGTGGAAGGTTCGCTGGGCGGCACGATGGACGCCACCGGCGAAGGCACGCGCCTGGTCACCCCGCCTTCGCTGATCGACGCGCTGAAGGCGTGCGGCGTGGATATGCTCACGCTGGCGAACGATCACGCGCTGGACGGCATGTTCGGCGATCTGACCGCCGCGATGCAGAATCTGAAGAACGCCGGTATGGAATACATCGGCGCGGCGATGTCGCAGGAGGAAAAGGATACGCCGAAGATCGTTGAAATCAACGGCATCAAGGTGGGCTTCCTCGCCTACACCGAATCTCTGAACGGCATGGAAGCCAAATCCGATGCGGACGCGGTAAAATACGGCGTGAACCTGATTACCGGTAACACCACGCCCGATGCGGATACGAAGGCGCTGCGCGACGCGGGCGCGGATGTGGTGATCTGCTACATGAGCTGGGGCGAAATGCTGAACCGCAGCGCCACGAACAACCAGCAGATCTTCGCCAGGGCGCTGGTGAACGCGGGCGTAGATGTGATCATCGGCTATAACCCGCACGCGGTGCAGCCCGCGCTGTGGCTGGAATCGAACGGAAACCGCACGCTGTGCCTGTGCGCCACCGGCAATTTCCTGTCCGACATCCGTGAACAGTACTTCGACAGCGGCCTGATCTTCCAGTTCACCATTCAGGAAAAGGCCGATTACTCCGGATTTGAAATCACGAATCCGCTGTACATTCCCACCTACGTATGGCGTATTGAAAATGAGGACGGCTCATTCGATTACCGCACGCTGGCGGCGGGACAATGGCTGGAAAGCAAGCCCGAAGGCATGGATTACACGCAGGAAACCCGCATGAAGCAGGTGTGGGCGGAACAGCAATCCATCATGGGCAAGGATGTAGCCACCATTTCCGCGGAATAAAGCGACATTCTGAAATCTGCCCTGAGGCCGCGCGCTTCGGGGCACAATTTATGCTATGACGAATTATACTACGATGAAAATCGATACGCTTCTTTTAAAATGGTACGATGCAAACGCGCGCACGCTGCCGTGGCGCAACGTGCACGATCCGTACAAAACGTGGGTTTCCGAAATCATGCTGCAGCAGACGCGCGCGGAAACGGTGCGCGGCTATTACGCGCGATTCATGGAACGATTTCCCGATGTGCAATCGCTGGCGAATGCGGAGCAGGATGAGGTACTGAAGCTCTGGGAAGGGCTGGGGTACTATTCCCGCGCGCGAAATCTGCACGCCTGCGCTCGGCAGATTGTTCAGCTCGGCGCGTTTCCGAATACAATTGAAGGGCTGGAAGCGCTGCGCGGAATCGGCCCCTACGCCGCGCGCGCCATCGGAGCGATCGCCTTCGGGCTGTGCGCGCCCGCGCTGGACGGCAATCAGATGCGCGTATTATCGCGCTGTCTGGCGGTGGATCGCGTGCTGAACACGCCGTTTGATCTGCTTACGGAGGCGGAAGCGCTGATCAGCCGCGATCGCCCTGGCGACTACAATCAGGCGCTGATGGATCTGGGCAGCGGCGTATGCACCGCGAAAAACCCGAAATGCGCAATCTGCCCGTTGGCTTCGGTATGCCTGGCCCGCGCGCAGGGCGAACCGGAGCGCTACCCCATGCGCCCCGCGCCCATTCCCAAGCGCGATGAAAACCGCACGGTGCTTCTGCTGCGCACAGAGGGCGGCATATGCGTGCAGCGCCGGGATGAGCGCAAATTGCTGGGCGGATTATATGAATTTCCGTCGCTGGACGGGCATTTAAGCGCCGATGAATGCGCCGATGCGCTGATCGCGGCGGGCTATGCGCGCCCGCGCAATTTTGCGCCGCTGCCGCCCGCGAAGCACGTATTTACCCACCTGATCTGGCACATGCAGGGCTGGACGGCGGAAATTGACACAGCGCCCGACGGCATCTTAATCGCCGATGCGGCTCGGCTGCGCGCGCTCGCCTTCCCCAGCGCACTGCGCGTCTACCGTAAAATTGCGCAATCGCTTGATTATGATGCATAAATATGCTAAAATACAACCATCGCAGAAAGGAATTGAAAATATGAAAGCAATCTTCAATGGAAAAATTGTGCTGCCGGATCGCATCGAGGATCAGAAGGCGCTGCTGTTCGATCGCAAAATTATCGATATCGTGTCCGCGGATCAGATCCCCGAAAATGCCGAGCGCATCGATGCGGAGGGCAATTACGTGATTCCCGGCCTTGTGGATATGCACATCCACGGCTATCTGGGCGAGGACGCTTCGGACGGAACCTTCGAAGGCATCCGCACGATGGCGGAGGGCGTGGCGAAAAACGGCGTGACCGCGTTCCTGCCCACCACGATGACCGTATCCTACGCCGAGCTGCGCGCCGCGTTTGAACAGATTCGCCGCGCGAAGGAAGAATCCGCGCAGGATAGCTGGCAGGGCGCGCAGATTCTGGGCGTAAACGCCGAAGGCCCGTTCATCAACCCCGCCAAGAAGGGCGCGCAGGCCGGTGAAAACATCCGCCCCGGCGACGCGAAATTTCTGGAGGAGTATCTGGACATCCTCCGCGTATTCACCATCGCGCCGGAGATGGAAGGCAATATGGACTGCATCCGCGAAATGAACGGCAAAACCCTGATTTCGATGGGGCATACCGGCGCGACCTGCGATCAGGCCACCGCCGCGTTCGATGCGGGCGTTCGCCACGTAACCCATCTGTTCAACGCGCAGACCCCGCTTCTGCACCGCGATCCCGGCGTTGTGGGCGCGGCGCTGACGGATGATCGCGTCAGCACGGAACTGATCGCCGATACCTTCCATGTGGATGCGCGGCTGTTTAAGCTGGTGGCGCGCATGAAGGGCGATAAGCTGGTGCTGATTACCGATTGCACCCGCGCGGGCGGATTGGCGGACGGCGAATATACGCTGGGCGGCCAGCCGATCTTTGTGCACGGCATCGAATGCCGCCTTGCCGACGGCACGATCGCTGGAAGCGTATTGAAGCTGAACCACGCCGTGCGCAATCTGGCAAAGCACGCCGAACTTCCCGTTTGGGAAGCCGTGAACGCCGCCAGCCTGAACCCCGCAAAGCGCATCGGCGCGGACGCACGCAAGGGTTCGCTGGAAGCAGGCAAGGACGCCGATATCGCGATCTGCGATGCTGATTTCGAAATCCGCCGCACCATTCTGGGCGGCCGCACGATCTATACCGCGTAACGGAGGTACATACATGCAATATTCTACGCTGGATACCGGCTTCGCGCCGATGGAAATTGTGCTTCGGCAGTACGAAAACGATGTGAAAAACGCGGATCACCAGCGCATTCTGCTGGCGGTGGAGCGCAATAAGGGACTGTGCGAGCGCTATGAAATGGATATCTTCCACGATGGCACGAACGATGAACGCAATTTCGGCATGATCGAACGCATCGTCAAGAGCCTGCTGTGGGTGTACGGCGGCTGGAAGATCTATGTATATGGCTCCAAGCCCGTATTTGATTATCTGCACGCCGCCTATCAGCCGGACGGGCTGCGCCATTTCGACGTATGGTTCATGAGCCGCGTATACGAACGTCCCTTTGAAGTGGTGTACGCCGAATGCGAATGCGCCGTGCCCGCCGCAAAGCGCAACCCCAGCGCCGTCGGCCGCCATCTGAACGGATGCCGCATCGGCTTCGATGCGGGCGGCAGCGATCGCAAGGTCAGCGCCGTGATCGACGGCGAAAGCGTATATTCCGAAGAGGTGGTATGGCACCCCAAAACGCAGTCCGATCCCGAATACCATTATCAGGGCATCATGGATGCGTTCCGCACCGCCGCATCGAAAATGCCGCGCGTGGACGGCATCGGCGTGAGCACCGCGGGCGTGATCATCGATAGCCGCGTGATGGTGGCTTCGCTGTTCGTAAAGGTAAATGATGCAGATTTCGAACGCCGCGTGAAGAACATCTATCTGGACGCGGCAAAGGAACTGGGCGAAAATATCCCGATCGAGGTCGCCAACGATGGCGATGTTACCGCGCTGGCGGGCGCGATGAACATGAACGAAAACGGCGTTCTGGGCATCGCGATGGGCACCAGCGAAGCCGGCGGCTATGTGGATATGGATGGCAACATCACCGGATGGCTGAACGAACTGGCGTTCGTGCCGGTGGATTTCAACCAAAATTCCGCCGTGGATGAATGGAGCGGCGATTACGGCTGCGGCGTGAAGTATTTCTCGCAGGATGCGGCGATCAAGCTCGCCCCCGCCGCCGGAATCAAACTGGATGATGGCGCTACACCCGGCGAAAAGCTGAAGGCGATTCAGGCGCTGATGGAAAGGAACGATCCCCGCGCCGCAGCGATCTATCGCACCATCGGCGAATACTTCGGCTATCAGCTGGCGTATTACGATCGATTCTACGATTATCGCCACGTGCTGATCATGGGGCGCGCAACCAGCGGCGAGGGCGGCGAAATTCTGCTTGCCGCCGCAAAGGAAGTGCTGCACCGCGAATTCCCCGATTTGGCGGCGCGCATCGAATTGAACATCCCCGATGAATCCAGCCGCCGCGTGGGTCAGAGCGTCGCCGCCGCGAGTCTGCCGGAATAACAAAACACTCAACCCCAAAGGTTGACAAGGACGCCTGCAAGGCAAGGAAAAGCAGCTGCAAATGAGGGCGCATAGCGAAACCTATGTAACCGATTTTGCAGCTGCTTTGACGAACGCACCGAAGACCCTGCTGTGCAGGGTTTCGGCAGCGCGCCGAACGAATCCAAAGGATTCGCGGCGGCTGGTCGCGCTTGCTGTAAGCAGAAGCGCGACTGCTATACAGAAAGCAGAAATTTTCACTTCTTCAGAAGTGTTTCAAAAAATTTCTGCGGTTGTGGGTGTTATTGTCAACCTTTATCGAGATTCTTTTCTTGCCTGAATCGTCTTAAAGAAGCTCTCCAACACCGGTACCAGTACAAACGCCACCAGACCGGAGGTAAAGCCGCCGTTGTACAGGTTGAAGCCATTGTGAATCGCCGGAACGGAGGTTACCAGACAATAGTGCAGTATGCCCGCGACCACGCCCGCGATCGGACCGTAATGGCCGGAAATCGGCGCAAGTCCGCTGGCGAAGCACGCGCCCACGATGATCGCCTGCGCATTCAGCGCGTTTACGCCGAACAGCGATCCGATGAAATAGCCCACCAGAATCGGCAGCACGTTCAGCGGAGTCGCGCCGCCGGCGCAGAACGCCAGCATGCAGAACACCACAGCGAAGGTAGGGCCGGTGAATTTCGCGCCAATAATGATGTAATACGCCAGAATGAACAGGCCGTACACGCCGAAATTGATGATGGTCGCGCCCACGCCATGCTTCGAAACAAAATCAGATTTATGACCGGGATCCAGAATCAGCTTGCCGTAGCCCTTGAAGCCGCCGTTCAGCACAAGACCAAAGATCAGGCACAGAATAAACACGATGGCGCAGAATGTGATGCAGAAGCAATTGTAGCCGTCGCCCAGCGTCGCGGTCACCTTGGGCGCATCCACGCCCAGCGTCTTATACAGAATCGCCACCAGCATCAAACCCAAAAAGCCCGCCGCGGGGCCAGCGTTATAGAGATCATAGCCCTTGTGGAAGAACTGGGAATGTCCGCACAGCGCGGGCATCACCATGCCGATCACAACGCCCAGCAGGAGCGCCAGCAAAACTCCGGTGAAGGTCACGCCGTGCAGCGCGATCGTTCCATCCTCCGCCGCCATATTGGGATAGCGCACCAGCATTTCGCCGATCAGCGGCGCGAGCGCGGTGGAAAACATCGCAAAATTGATGTTCTTCGCGAAGGGCTGGCGCTTGACCAGCGAATAGACGAACGTGCCCAAAATCATGGGCAGCATGGTGACCACGTTCATGCCGAAGGAGGAAAATCCAACGGTCAGCATATACGCCGCCACGGTGCCGCTGCCCACCGCCGCGCCGGGCAGGAGCATCATGGCGTTGCAGATCAGACCCACAAGACCCATGTTCAGCAGCGCGCCCGAAAGGCTGCCGATTTCGCTGCAAAAATAATCCTTGGTCAGTTGGCCGGGCTTGGAAATGATGCGCACAAAGCCGGTAAAGATTTCGGCGCGATCCGGCGCGCAAACCGCCGCGATCAGAAACGCCACGGAAAAGGCGGTCAGCAGCGCGCGCAGAATCTGACCCGCACTTTTTTCACGCAAATTCGTAAGTTTCATTGGATTTTCCCCTCCCATTCCCCCATTTTGGGCATACGAACCGCCCGCAGTTCACAAACATACGGGCGGCAAAAGCATTTGTATGGATTAACCCAGCGTTCTTTCCGCCGCTTCCACAACATGGCCGATCAGAACCACGTTGGTCACGCCGCCAACGCCGCCCGGAACGGGCGTGATCGCATCCACGATGGGTTCAACATCGGCAAATACCGCATCGCCGGACATGCCGCCCACGCCCTTCGCGGTAACCTTGTTCGCATCCCAGTTCATGGAAACATCGATAACCACCTGACCGGGGCGCACGAAATCCTTCGTCAGCGAGCCCAGCACGCCCGCCGCGGAAACCACGATGTCCGCGCGCTTTACGATTTCGGGCAGGTTCACGGTCTTGGTGTGGCAGATGGTGATGGTGGCGTTCTTCGCCATCAGCATCATGGCGACCGGCTTGCCGATAACCAGCGAACGGCCGATGACCACGGCGTTCTTGCCCTTCAGATCATAGCCGTAATGCTCCAGAATTTCCATGCAGGCGCACGCGGTGCAGGGCTCAAAGCCCAGCTTCTTGCCCATGAACACGCCCGCGTTGGAAAGATCGGTCATGCAGTCGATATCCTTTTTGGGATCGAGCTTGTTGCAGATGTAATCCTGATCCGCCTTCAGATGCTTGGGCAGGGGGCGGAACATCAAAACGCCGTGGATGGAATCATCGGCGTTGATCTCTTCGATCTTTGCAATCAGCGCTTCCTTCGTTACATCCTCAGGGAGCAGGAACTTTTCAACCGCCACGCCGATTTCATCCGCGCGCTTGGTTGCGCCGCGCTCGTAGGACAAATCGGACGGGTTTTCACCGCAGCGGATAATGCCCAGCTTCGGGGTAATGCCCTTTTTCTTCAGTGCAGAAACGCGCGCCTGCAATTTTTCGATCATCGCGGCCGTTACTTCCTTGGCCAAAAGCTGCTTTGCCATATCAATCAATCCTCCGGAATTTATCTATTTTCTGCGCATCAGTTGAAGTTCGCGCGTACCTCGGCAAAGATCTGATCCGCCAGCGCGCAATACTTATCCAGCATGCCGTTCGCCTTGGCGTTCAGCTCCTCGGCCTTTTCGCGGTTCTTCAGGGATTTGGTGTTGATGAACACATTCAGGGATGCGCTTTGCAGCGCCGCCTTGCAGCAGATCGCGCCGCAGCCCGCATCGGATACCGCCAGACGGGATCCCTTCGCCGCAAATACCGCGATCGCATCGATGGCTTCACAGCACAGCTCCATGATGTGCATGGGGGTGGAACAGGCGATGATCGTCGCTTCTTCCATTACCTTATCGCGGTTCGGATCATCCTTCGGAATGCCGTACGCCTTCGCCAGCGGCAGGAAATTCACTTCGTCCGCTTCCACCTGATCCAGAAGCTGCTTCTGCAGCTCGTCGCACTTCGCCTTCAGCGCGATAATCTCATCCTGTACGTCCGCATACTTTTTCTTGCCGACGGTCAGGGAGCCTACCATATTGCCCAGCGCGGGGCCGATTGCGCCCACCAGCGCCGCAGCGCCGCCGCCGCCCGGTGCGGGCGCGTCGGAAGCCAGCACCTTTACAAATTCGCGGCAGGATGCCAGAGTCATATCCATAATTTTTTCTCCTTGCAATTACCCAAATATGGGTGACATTGCTGCCACCCATAAGGATTTGATATTTTGTCGATTAGAACAGGCCGGAAACCTTGCCGGTTTCGGTGTCCACATCCACGCGGCGATACGCCGGATCCGCCGCGGTACCGGGCATCATGGAAATGGTGCCTGCCATCGGGCAGAGGAACTTCGCTCCGCCGTACTCCAGGATGTCGCGGATGGCAAGACGCCAGCCGGTCGGAACGCCCTTCTTCGTGGGATCGTCGGACAGGGACAGATGGGTCTTTACCATCATGGTGCAGTAATCGGCGTACTTGGGATCGTTTTCGAAACGCTCCGCCTTCTGGGTTGCCAGAGGCGACCAGTCAACGCCGTCCGCGCCGTAAACTTCCTTCGCGATCAGCTCAACGCGCTTGCGCAGCGGCATATCCAGATCGTACAGGAACTTGACTTCGTTCTTGTGTTCGCATGCTTCGGCAACGACCTCGGCCAGTTCTACCGCGCCCTTGCCGCCGTAGCGCCAGTGGTTGGATTCCGCGCAGCGGATTCCGCGATCCGCGCACAGCTTCTTCAGCAGCGCAACTTCCGCATCTGTATCCGTGTAGAAGCGGTTGATGCAGACGACGGGCGTGATGCCGGACTTCAGGATCGTGTTTACATGATGGAACAGGTTGCAGGTGCCCTTTTCCAGCAGTTCGAGGTTCTCCTCGGTGTACTCCTTCGGCAGCGGTGCGCCGGGGGTAACCTTGGGTCCGCCGCCGTGCATCTTCAGCGCACGAACGGTGGCAACCAGAACGGATACGTTCGGGGTCAGGCCGGACAGGCGGGTCTTTACGTTCCAGAACTTTTCAAAGCCGATGTCCGCAGCGAAGCCGGATTCGGTTACATGATAGTCGAACAGCTTCAGCGCCAGACGATCCGCGATAACGGAGGACTGACCGATTGCGATGTTCGCGAAGGGGCCCGCGTGGATCAGCACGGGCTGATGCTCTACGGTGTAGCACATGGTGGGGTTGATGGCGTTGCGCATCCATGCGGTCATCGCGCCAGCAACTTCCAGATCTTCGCAGGTTACGGGTTCGCCGGAGCGGGAATACGCCACAACGATCTTGCCGATGCGTTCGCGCAGATCCTTCAGATCGCGTGCAACCGCCAGAATCGCCATCAGCTCGGAACCAACCGCGATGCCGAACTTGGATTCCATCATGAAGCCGTCCAGACGTCCGCCCAGACCGATGATGATGTTGCGCAGGGACTGCGCGCAGAAGTCGATTACCCAGCCCATTTCAATGCGCTTGGGGTCGATGTCCAGACGCTTGAGGCCCTTCTTCGCCAGCCACTCATCATTGTTGTTGCGCTCATGCTGCATACGCGCGGTCAGTGCGACCATCGCCAGATTGTGCGCGTTCATGATATCGTTGATATCGCCGGTCAGGCCCAGAGAGAACTCGGTCATGGGCATCAGCAGCGCGTTTCCGCCGCCAGCCGCAGTACCCTTTACGTTCATGGTCGGGCCGCCGGAGGGCTGACGCAGCGCGCCGCCGGCGTTCTTGCCGATGTAGCCCAGACCTTCGATCAGGCCCAGAGAAACGGTGGATTTGCCCTCGCCGAAGGGGGTGGGCGTAATCGCGGTAACTTCGATGAACTTGCCGTCCGGCTTGTCCTTCAAGCGGTTCATGATCTTGATGAAGTCAAGTTTCGGGGTCTTGCCGTAGGGGATGATTTCCTCGGGCAGCAGGCCGAGCTTCTCACGGAAATAATCTACGGAAGGCAGGTTTTTTTCAGCTTCTTCCGCAATTTGCCAATCTTTGTAGATCGTCGGATCAAGCATGGGTATTTCCTCCTCTAAATGAAATCATTGTTAAAACGGGCGTATATCGCATTCGCGCACGTCACTATGTAGCTTCAGCGGATGCCTCGCACCTCAGAACCAAAGATATTCTAGCACAATTATTCAGTCGTGTCAATAAATAACCATCACTTATTAGTTTAAGTTTTGGATACAACGCCCGCAGAATCTCCACAATCGTTGAATCCGGCTATGGACATCTGTGCAATTATCCGCTATAATAAGCCTTGATTATTTTACCATATTCAATAAGGAGTGTCAAGAAATGCTGAATTATAAAGGACTGCGCGCCACGCGCGAACATCTTACCGTAACGGACGCGCAGGTGGACGAACAGATCGACCGCCTGCTTGCGCAGAGTAAAAAAACCGTGCAGATCACCGATCGCCCCGCGCAGGCGGACGATGAAATCATTCTGGATTACGCGGGCGAATGCGACGGCGAATTCTTCGAGGGCGGCACGGCGCAGCGGCAGGCGCTCACGCTGGGCAGCGGCATGTTCATCCCCGGCTTTGAAGAACAGCTGATCGGCTGCGCCATCGGCGAAAAGCGCGATGTGCGCGTCACCTTCCCCACCGAATACCACGCCAAGAATCTGGCGGGCAAGCCCGCCGTCTTTCACTGCACCGTGCACGAAATCCATTTGAAGGAAAAATACGCCGCGGACGATACCTTTGCGCGCGAGGTAGGCGGCTGCGAAACCTTTGATCAGTTCCGGCAGAGCGTGCGCGATTCCATGCAGGCGTATGTGGATCGTCAGGCGGACGAAGAAATGCGCGATCAATTGATGAATCAGATCTGCGCAACGCTGGATTACCAGATCACCGATGATCAATTGAAGCGCGCCGTAGATCAGGCGATGCAGTCCTTCTCCGCCCAGCTGGCGCGCCAGAATCTGACCATCGAAATGTACTGCAGGTTCATCGGCGCGACCGAGGCTTCCCTGCGCGAGGACGCGGTTCCCGAAGCGCGCAAGAATATCCTGCGCGCCGTGGCGATCGATCGCATCGCCGAAGCGGAGGGCATCGAGGCCGATGAAGATTCCATGGCGGATATGATGAGCGCCATCATGCAGCAGAATCATCTGACGAAGGAACAGCTTCAGTCCTACGTCACCGATGATTTCATGGCCGCCGTCGCGCGCGGCGTAGTTTCCAACAAGGTACTGGATCTGATCGTGGAAAACGCCTCGATTGAAAATATAGAAAAGTAAACCTCGCAGAAAAAGCGGGAGCGCATCGCATAAACGACGCACTCCCGTTTTTTTATTATGCCTTCAATTATGCTTCCGCCGATGCCATGATGAAATCATGGAAAGCGGTTTGTTCCGCGGAAAGATATTTTTTCTTGCTGACGAAGTACAAATGGTGCGGCATGGTGCCCTCCAGCGGGAAAGACAACAGCTTTCCATCGCGCACAAATTCTCCCACCGCCACTTCGGAAAGCACGGAAATGCCCATGCCTTCGGCGACCAGCTGCTTGATGGTTTCGGTATCATCGATCGATGTGCCGATCTGCAGCTTCACACCGGGGACGTGCTGCTTGCACCAGCGCAGAAATTCCTGCTGCAACGCCGATGTGCTGCTGCGGGTAATCAGCATTTCTTTGCCGAACAGCTCGTTCGGGAACGGCTTGCCCGCCAGCGCGCGGAAGCGTTCCTGATTCGGCGTGACCACCACCAGGCTGGATGAATTGTAATGGCGCACGGAATAATCCGAATCCATCACCTTCATATTGCTGAACGCGAACTGGAAACCACCCGTTTTCAGCTTGCCGGGGATTTCCGAATTGTAGCACACGGTGATGTTGAAAGTCACATCCGGATGTATGTGCTGAAACGCCACGACCTTGCTGGTTAAAAAATACCGGCTGGTGTACGGCGTGGCGACGATATTGATCGATTTTTCATTCTGATCCGCGCGGGTCAGCGCAAACATGCTGTCGCGGTTCAGCTTCAGCATCTGCTTGGCGTAATAATAAAAGGTCTGCCCGTCCGCGCTCAGCTCCATGCTGCGCGTGGTGCGATTCAAAAGCCGCGTACCCAGCTCCGCTTCCAGATTGCGCACATGGATCGTCACCATCGATTGGGAAAGCTGCAGGCGGTTGGCCGCATTCGAAAAGCTCCCCTCATCTACAACGGATACGAACGATTCCAGCTGTTTAAAATCCATATCTGCGGCTCCTTTTTTATAAATATTTTTAATAATTATATCCTATTGCGCGCAAATTGTCAAGTATACGGCATTCAAAAATCGCTTCCGGTCGCGGAAGCGATTTTTGTTCAGACAAACTATTGCATTTTCCGTTTCAGATCAGTGATCACCATATCGCCGACCACGGTGCGATCCTCCGCCGAAAACGCCTTGGGGAAATTATCGGAAAACAATATCTGCGCGTTCGGGGGGAATTCCTCATCGCCCTCCCAAACGATCAGGCGGATTTCATAGCCCGGCATGACTTCGATCTGGCAGGATGCATCGCCGCTCTTCAGCGGGATGGCGCGCGTCTTTTCGACGGCGGCCTTGAAATCTTCGATCCGCGTGCCGAACGTAAACGCCGCGCGGGTCAGGCATCTGCCGGTGAAGGGCTTCAGATACACGTCGCCCCACGGCATTTCGCGGTACGGCAGAAACGCGCCGCTGCCGGCGGACGCGCAGCCCTCCAGCAGAAAGCGAATCATGAAAATCTGCGCCGGAATATTCCGAAGCGCGAACGCATCGGGGTTGTCGCATTCAATGCGGTATTCCGGCCAGTACAGCCGATAGGTTTCGTACAGCAGCACCAGATCGAATCTGCCCGCCGCCGCATCGAATTTTACATCGGCGCGCGCCGCCGCGTCCGTGGGGTTCATCTGCCGGTACAATTCCAGATAATGCTCGAACGGCACCATTTCCTTATTGTTTTCCACGTTCAAAAACGATCACCTCATTCCATGCAGGACGGGAACAGCTCCGCGTTGGTGTGCGGCAGAAAGCACGCCGCCATGAATTCATCCATATAGCCGGGCGTGGTGCTCAATTCCACATAGGTCATGGCCTGCGCCAGTTCAAATACCTTGTCGCGCGCCGCATCGGATACCGCCATGGCGTATGCGCCCTCCAGCGAGGAATTGCCGATGTAGGTAAAGCGATCCAACTCCAGATCGGGGAACATGCCGATGCGCACGGAATTGCGCATGTTGATACCGCTGCCGATGCCGCCCGCGACATACATGCGTTCGATGCAGGAAACATCCATATCCAGCGATTTCAGCAGCGTGCAGATCGCGGAGAAGATCGCGCCCTTCGCGCGGATGAAATTATCGATATCCACGGTGTTGATCGTGATATCGCGGCCGGTTTCGGATTCATCGGCGAACGCCAGCACATAGCAATCGAAATCATTCTGATCCTTGCGCACGCGATCGCCCTCGCGCACGAACTGCCCCTTCGCGGAAATGACGCCGCAGCGGAACAGCTCCGCGATGACGTCAATGATGCCCGAGCCGCACAGCCCTACCGGCTTCTGTCCGGCGTCGCCGATGATGGAAAGCGTGGGCTTCATGGTTTCGCGATCGATGGTGCAGGCCTCGATCGCGCCGTCGGTCGCGCGCATGCCGCAGGAAATATCGCCGCCCTCAAACGCGGGGCCGGCGCTGCACGCGCAGGACATCAGAAAATCGCGATTGCCGAACACGATTTCGCCGTTCGTACCCAGATCGATGAACAGCGAAAGCTCATCGGTATTCCAGATCATGCTCATCAGCGCGCCCGCGGTGATATCACCGCCCACGTAGCTGCCGATGTTGGGCGCGAGCACGATATCCGCCTCCGCGTTCGCGGGCAGCTTCAGATCGCGCGCCTTCAGCCCGCTCCAGTGGAAGAAGGACGGAATGTACGGCTCGGTGCGCACGGGATCCGCGTCCACGCCCAGCAGCAGATGGTTCATCGTGGTATTGCCCGCGATGCAGAAGGTCAGTATCCGATTCGCCGCAACGCCCGCCTGCCGGCACATCGCGCCCAGCAGCGGATCCAGCGTTTCCCGGATGATCGCATCCTGCAGGCGCTTTTTTCCGCCGTCG
>JABLTK010083409.1_pt1 | contig 18387 bp, 27 predicted proteins | sample 7160131 | NCBI WGS metagenome assembly JABLTK01 (sample SAMN14651221, study PRJNA627086) | human gut metagenome | isolation source: feces | host: Homo sapiens
CATGCAATCTCAAATATACATCATTCACGGAATCACCATCAACACCGGTGTTTATGAATACCAATATCGTTTGTTTGTTTTCAGAACGCTATTGATTTGACAACAAGAATACGAACAACCCAAACTAAAAGGCAAGACGCTCGGTCTTTGAGCGATGCTGAACAATTGCCTTCTCATCTCCCTTCTTCTGAGCCTTCTGTAGATCCAAAGCTGAATAACCAAATTCATTCTTTCTTGTCTTATCCACAGGATAAATCCACATCTGATAGAGATAAATGAAGAAGATGATATCATCACGGAAACAAGCAATACGATGAAGAACAGGCATCTTAATAATGAACGAGAACATATCATCAATAAAGGTATTAAGTGTCTTGTAGATCATAGCATTCATCGGAATATGAGCTACGCTCTTCAGTTTATAATTGATAAACAACTGAGGAGTCATTGAAATGAATCCTATCAATGATACCTTCATTGAACACTTACCGAACAGATACACGAAATTGGTCAGAGAAGTAATAATCCAATCATACCATGATTTATGTGTCTCATAAATCAACGAATAAATAGCATAACCAGCTACTAATGGATAGAGAATTACCATCAAATGACGCATAGCCGTATCATCATATTCTTTTGTTTTACTTGTACTATAAGTAGCTCGATCTCGAATCCGTAATACAGGTTTATTGTTCTTCCAATAGAAACGAATCTTGACTGCTTTTGTGATTTTCCACAACTATTCATTATTAAAATTCATAGTTCTCACTTCAATAAGAAGACCAACAGCATTTGAGATAATGATCATAGTAGATGTTTCATTGTTGATTAGATACAATAACACGATCAGATTCACAAATACATTCATAAACACACTACGCACTGATAACCCTTCCATATTATTTCGATTGCGCCAGAATGAAATTTCATTCTTGAATGCTAATGCATCAAATACACTATGAAGAGTTGAGACAATCTATATCTTATTCATATCCTTCATACGAACTCCAGTTAGAATCAGCAGGTAAATGTTGGTCTCTAAGAACATGGATTTGATATCATCAAAATCATCCTCTGTAGCTGCTCCCATCATCTTCTGCATCTCCAACACAGTATCCATCTGTTGGACCATCTGCCCTTTGAAGAAACCATAGGCTTTGAAAGAGAGGGCTAATGGTAATTCAGTAAGAGTATCGTTGATTGGCATCAAATGCTTCTTCATAAGAACGAACTCATTCACATCAGCATTCGGAGTGAAAGTGTGTGTTTCGTCATCAATGAAGTCTATCTAAGACAGACGTCAACAGACCTACAATCTTTCATCTGAGGAGGAATTTGACCACCACGAATAGGCTTGGTATTTGGAATAACATACATGTGCAACATGGGGACCCAGTAGGAAATGATAGCTGGAGGTGTCTGAGACTTTTGTGTCATTAGCGAAGATGCATTTGAGAGCAGATTCACTTCCTCTACAGCTGTGATGTTGGGCTTATAACGATTCAGTTCTACATCTCAAGGCTATATGTTGTTATACGATAAATAGTATGCGTCATTCCCATAGTAGAAGTACATTCACTTGGTTTCTTGGAAGCCATTCCGAAGAAGATATGGGCGTACAGAGTACCATTGTTTAACAAATTCTCTGTCATAGGAAGAGTGACGTTCAGTTCATTATACTCCAAGTTGGTTCCATAGTGAAGCTTCTCTCTCTTGTAAATAAGCGAATCATCGTTCACTGAGCAGTCATTGTTTGTCTCCGAAAGATATACATAAAGAGACTACAATAAAAAAAAGTAAAAAGACAAACACAAAGATCACCATCCTTCAAAGTCGACACATAGGTTGCACCATTCTCTCCTTTCTTAATTGGCATCATTCCCTTCATCAGTCCAAATATGGAAGAAACAGGACCGGTAGGTTCAACAGCCGATTGGGTATCTTGAGTCTTCAAACTCTGATTATAATTCTCAATGATTGATGCCGGCGATTCTTGCGGCTTCGGATTAGTAAACCCACTCATGAGGTTTCTAATCAGGAAGAAGATCATCAGCATCGTCAAAAAGTTCATTCGAGGTTGTTCCTGTTCCTCTTGCTCGGGCTGTCTTTGTTCAGGCATTACGGGAGTTAGTTTTGAAGAATTGTCTTTCACAGACGAAAATCGGGACTATTTCGGTCGTTGAATCGATGTTTCAGAAACAAATAATCAATTCTTGGAGAACAATAATACGGAATGATGAAACGTGAATAAGAACAAACAATTCCTGAAAAGTGGAAAAGAGCTATGATCACAGTGAAAGGAAGAGTGTCTTGCGTTTCCTTAATCTTCGAACGATCCGTTTATTAAAGAAAGTAATCCTTCCTCCAAGGTACATCCCTCCCTACTTGATAAACTCAACAGGGATACATATACTGGGATCATCAATATTGCTTTACCGTACAAATGGCCAAGATGTTGAGACTTTATGGGGATTGTTTTCCTGATGATCGGCAATTCCTGTGTGACACAATGAGGTGAGGCGATTCCTTCTTGACTAAACCGTGCACTATCGTATTTAAAAGGACTATCCACAGCAAATGGTCTACAGATCACTCTTAATCACAATCTGCAAACAGAGAACCAGGAGTTGACTGCTGATCCAGCTCCACATTACTTCGTTTAAGTGTATCCACGTTATCCAACTGACTCTCACTTGGTAATGGAATTGATCCGCCTTCCAAGAAGGACATAATCTGCATGGAAGTGGTATTTAGAGATGTTCCCTGTTCCATGGATCACGTTGAAAAAGAAAATGGTTCCAACTTAGTTGCCGCCAAAATAGAATGAAACGCTTCTTTCGCATATGCGAAATAGAATAATAGTGATTATCCATTCTGTCACTCTGAAGGATGTATAACTCTACATATTATCATTCAACACAAAATGGAACGATTTACTTCTCAGTTAGGACCAAAGATGGATGTAAGTAATTTTTAGTCTACCCAGTCAGACTATATGGATAAAAACTCGGAAGAGCTTTATCGATCTGTAACTTGTGTTGTTAGATAGAGAATTAGGGAGTTTTTGATTCTAGCGCTTCACGCGATTGGCAGAAGAAGTCTCTCTTTCCTCATGTATTCTTTTTCACCTATATTGATGATTAGTTGATGAATGATGATGATGAGATTCGGGATGACTATGACAATCTACGAAGTAATTTTGAAAGTCCTCTGATGAGTTTGGTTTCAATTGGAGAGTGATTGACAGATACTCGTTTGCGCAAAGTTTATGCATGGTTAAAACTATTTATTCGCTACACTCGGCTATACTGGGAATCTGTAATTGAATGAGGAGTTGGTCAGGAATAGTTGATGCTGTTCTCTCTCGTATTTTTGGTTGTTATTGTTGGTATTCGAACCTATATATACGATTGGTCCGAAAGACACAGTCTCATGATCACAGTGATCGAAGTTGTGTTCAATAGCATGATTGTCATCGATTTCTTTCGAAACCTTATCGATGCCCCAGAAAAGATGGAATTCATCTTCTCCATGTACAATTTGTCGTTTCATATTCCCTATAGATATGGCCTGTTCAACTTTGCTGCTGGTATTCCCGTGATTATTGTCACTGTACTTCCAAGGCGATTATTCTTAGTATATTTCTTCGTTGTTGAATATATCCTTTGTCTAAAGGTGTTTGATTTCCTTCACCGTACTGCGAACGTTCTTCTTCTTCTTATATCTCCGTCGTATGAAACTATGGAGGAAGGCTGTAGTGGAGTATCGTGAACGAGAGCTAGTAATTACAGTATGTGAATTAGCGCTCTTTGCCTTCTCATTTGGATGTTGGATTTATTGATATCCTTCATATAAAGGTTTATATACAAACACAGAACGTTCTGTAGTGGAGTATAGTGTTGTAGACGCATTGTACTATGCCTTGGTGACTCTGACTACTGTTGGTTATGGAGACATCACTCCTCAGACTCGAGCAGGACGTTTTGCAACAACCTATTACATCGTATCTGTACTGTTTTGGCTTCCATCAAAAGTTCGAGTTGATAGATGTGACTATGTCTAGTTGATGCGACTACTGTCTTCTCCTCCTACACCTCGAGATCGATTTACGAAGGATACAATGAAGAAACCATCCCATGTGGAACATGTGGTGATTGTTGGATATTATCAGGAATTTTTACCCATGCTGATCAGTGAGATGAAAGAGGAATCATCTGATTATCTCCAAGACACCATTTGTATGAGAAATATTCTGATGATGAGAGATAGTCGTAATTCTAACTCAAGAGAAAGTGAAAGTTCCTGAGATGACAGCAATGTGTGGTCGATTTGCTTCCCATGTTCAGATCATTGAAGGTTCACCTGTTGACATCATATCCATGTGTCTTCAAATTAGACTATCCTTCATTATCACTCTTCTTGTCTTCGTGCTAAACTCTTTGATGCTTATTCTGTGTATGTGATTCCTTATCCAACTTGGAGGTAATTATTCTGCTAGTTCTTTCATTCTCTAGTTCCAATCAACAACAAGCCTGGATGCGATTGATTGTCAATGCATTAGAAACAAATTTCTTCTTCTATCGATCTGATTTACGTCGGACATTTCATTCTCTTAGTCAGTTCTAGAAGTTCAAAATAACCGTTTCACGAAGCTTCTCTCTCTTCAGACTCCAGCACCAGACCCATCATTAAAACCATCTTTAGAAGCTCAGATCAATGAGTATGAAAGTGGAAGTGAAGATGGAACAGAAAGTCTTCATTCAGATCACCAATCGATGATGAATATGAACTTTCCTTCAATTAGTGAAGCTTTCCGAACTGGTGATGGCTTATCGTTTGGAAGTTTCCCACAGTACACTAATTCTGATCTATCATGGTCTGTTCAAGATCCTCGAAGAAAGATTAATTCAATGGGAGATATGTTGGTGACTACAAGAGCTTCTCCAACAGAATTGCATAATGATACTCACTCCATGGAACGACTACGACAAATGTTGATAACAAGACCTATATGTCGTATATATTACGAATCAAATCGTCAATATGGCTACTATCGCAAATACAGACATCTTTATCACGATCGAGTTTATCTTCTGTTTCATAATTAATTCGTAGTATATTTCTGAATTTCTGTCAATTTCACCAGAGAATTTGATGAATCGGATAATTAGTTTTGAATTGACCTGCAAGGGAAGCTGGACAATCTTTTATAATTTGTTCATTAATAATGAACACTCATTTTTGCCAACACTCTCACCAATCACGACAACGCGAAGTGACTTTAGGTATGTTTGATTAGATGTATAGTGATTAGTGATTACTTTGATAATTATAACCTATCATTATTTCATAAAAACAAGGTTATTCGAGCTCCTGAATACTTCTATGGTAAGCCTTATCACTTGTATGTATTGTATCGTTCCTATTCTGTAGTCTGGTATTCGTCTTATTCAAGTATTGTCATACTCTGACCATTGGTCTTGTGGTACTAATTTACAAAAGAAATAGACTCTAGAAATCATCTTATTCACGTCAACTCAGTAAGGTTCTCTTGAATACATGCAAACGGGAATTAACAAGTTTGGATTTTATTATGGTTGTGACACAGCAGAAGTAGGATTTGGAGTAATTCTTCATACTAGATCCAAAGATATCAATCAAACCATTCAAACCAATTTGACTTCAATCGATGCAGATTATCGGGAATATGGATCAATGGATAAGCATTGTAAGGATTTCCATTTCAATTCACAAAATAGTCCGTTTTCCTGGATTCGAGTTATCCTCCAGTTTTTGTACACAGCAAGGTTCATTATTCGCATTGCATCGTGATATGGATGGTGAGGTATTGCGAGTGGCCAAAGATTGCATTCCAACCTCAGGTACATCAACATCGCTCTCTCATCGTGGTACTACAAGTCGTGCACGTCTACCTCCCAGTGAGCCTGATACTGGTATCGAGTTGACTGACATCAGGGCAGTTCCCAAACAGTTGTCATTAGAAGGATCTTTGGTGACCAGTGCCATTCCAGATACAGAAGCTCCAATTCCTTCATCAGATTCCATACGATCCTTACCAGGACTGGATAGTGAATCTGTTTCTGTAGAGAAGAAATCGCGTGAAAAACGAAATATGGTGAATGCAGTTTTGATGGATTACGTGTTTTGCGTGAGAATATTTGGTGGTTTTGAGTAATAGGGCGATATGGATCATATTTATACACAAATCCTAACAATTTTGGATTTCCAGAAATTGTATCGAAAATCAAATCAATTGCTTTGTATTATCATCTTCTGTGAATCTCCCAACAAAGGTAGGAGTTGTGTTATTGTTACATGAAGATCTTCTGCAAGCGTTGCTTACTCAACCAATTCTTCTTTACGTATTTGATCAGTCTCCATATTACAAGCATTCCTATACAAGTCCTGACATCAATCATGTTCATGCTTATGTCAATGAACAGATTAGTAATCTGTGGGATGTAAACCCTTCTTGGATGATGGATCACAAGCCAAGAGTGGTTCGATTGCTTCAAGCAGAGAGATTGGTGATTTCAGAGTACCGAAGTCCAGATCAGCTAGAAGTAGGGTATATTTCGTATTCATTGAATATAGTGTATTTTCAGTACTAATGATAGAGAGAATACTTCAATATCCATAATAGCAACAACGATTCTAGAATTATATCAAGGTAATTCATGTTGTAGAATGATGATACTAGATTATGAAGTAGAACTAAGTGGTGTATTTGAAGGAATCAAACAGGTAACTAATGATCTCTCTTCTTCATTTAGATTGATTATCTTTCTCATGTATTGCTTCTGTTTCCTCATTTTGAAAATTCTGGATCAGTATTTTCACCTCTTTCATCGTATGTAGCTGAAAATGGACTCGTTGCAAGCAATCAACTTTCTGGTGTTTCAGATGCTCTTTGTACATCGTAAGAGTGAATTAGAGGTACTTATGAAAGCATTGATCTCAATACATCCTCTCTGTTCCTTCCATTAACACATTTCAAACCACATCTCTTTGACATTTTGATGTCGATCTTTCTTCCAAAGGAGTACTGTAGTAAATGGGGTTCCCTTGTCATCTAGATTATTATCCAGTATTGTCCTATGCCTATCCTGATACTATCCCTCTACCATATGGTGAGGTGTTTTTGCGCTTATTGACATCCTACGGAATTGTCTGTCTTGGAGTCATATCAAAAGCAAGTGGGTTACCAATTAGGTGAATCATTGGGATATCTGGATGATCTATAGTTTGGCTTTCCCTAAGAATGATCTAATTGTGTCGTATGGTGATAATTTGCTGTGCTTACGGGCAAATATGAACTTATGTTCAGATGGGCTATTCGTTTGATTTGATGTTTCAAACAGCAATTAACCATTGTACATTAACACTTTCGAATCACTTGTTTATTCGTAAAATTCCGCTTCAATTCTTGTAAAAACTCATGATAACGTTCACGCATTATCACACGACCATCTGGTCCTCGGTTGTAATACAATTGTCCAATGAACTCACCCCAGTATTTGGAACTAATCATTAAATCAATCTCAGACATACTGTCTGTGAGGGATATCCACAGCAAATCCTTTAGTCAGGATCTGGAAATCATATCCGACGAATCGAAGATGTTCAAGCCACTGAACCTTGTTATAGCCATAATTAATGAATCGTTCATCAAAGCGAGGCAATGAATCCGTCTTCTTTACCATCACATATCTAGAAGTCATAATATGGAGATTATTCTACGGTTCCTGTGTTGATCCTTTAAAACAACGCACTCTTGTGAGAAGTGGCTGATAATTATCATCATACCATCTATCGAAGAAATAATCGTACTATGAAAGTAACCCTCTTTACTCCATTCAAAGGATATATGCAAATGTTCTTTTGGTCGGAAGGTGGAACAACGCTTCTTCGCAATACATTCCTTCAACTGAGAACGGTTGTTTGGAATCTTCCTTGAAGCCCTGCATTTATATTCCTCTCCAAATATTACCTCAAAGCACTACTTTTCCAGGAACCAGATTCCACACCCTTCAATTCGAATGCAGGAACAATAACAGCCAAATCATCACGAGCGAGTTCATTTGATGGTAATTCCATTAATGCTTCTCGAAGACCCACTAGACATCAACCATTCTTTGAGAGGTAACATGATGGCCACATATCCATATCAGCTAACCAAAAGTGGCTTGTTTTAACAGCTTCGATAGCCAAATTTCGCAGCATATTGATGGGATAGTTCTTATTATCCTCAGCAATAAACTCAGTAAGATGAAGACGATCCGGATAGGCAGTGCTTCGCATAGCCTGACGATAGTCTTTTTCGTTCGTTCTTGTAATGAACATAGCGATAGAGAACTCTCTACACATGACGGACATCATTGATCACAACCCAGTCCATCGTTCTAGCATGAAAGGGAAGAATTCAACTCTTTCAATCCTATACAGTGACAATTGCAGAGATACTACTTACGTAGATTGCGTGGTTAGAGTGACATCATATCCAGAGCTTGGACTTGGACTTACCGTTGACTGAAACTCCGAAGACAATGGTCTTAAGGAAGACATTTCTCTAGTGACAGTCTAATGTCTTAGAAGAACGATAATCGTATTACATTGAATTCTTGTCTTGATTCGGATGAGTGGCTATTGTTTTCTACTAACACGACGTATTTCTACAATTCACTCAACAAAACATGAAATTACCACATGAGGAAAGGGAAAAGAGGGTCCAGAACGCAGTATATCAAAAGAGTTCGAGGAGATCCAACTACGAGTAAGACCTTTCGAATAGTTTCACAAAAATACAAAGAATGAAACGATGACAATGAGAGATGTCGATGACATAACACTCATGACTCCGAAAAAAGAATGATCATTCTAACAAACACTTAAGCACATATAAAAAAACTTAGTGGTGAGCAAAAAGACTGGTCAAAGCAGCTGCACCAACAAGAGCGACACTACAACTCATCTCTCTCAAAACTTTCCTACCCAATTCCGATTCCAGCATCTGTCAAATCATGATTCCGTCTTTGCCTTTTTATTTCTTCATCTGACATATATTTCTTATTAGTTTGACTAGCAGTAGGTGGACGTTGATAATAGGGATTGCGAAGTACCTGACCACAGGGACAACGGAACAATTCAGCACCTGGAGGAGGATACAGCATCATATGACAAGTGGTACATGCAACTCGAGGCTACAAGTGACACGAAAAGAGAATTCTAACTTGAATGTGTTGCTGAGTTGGATACGATGGCTGTTGAGGCATATATCCAGGAGGAACATATTGGGATTGCGGTACCATATACTGTTGCTGAGGCATATATTGTGGTTGAGGAGGTACATATTGTGGTTGTTGTTGAACGTACTGTGGTTGAGGCATATATTCAGGTTGTTGAGTAGGATACTGTTGAGGTGTATAATAAGGGGTTGTGGTTTGCGAATATGAACAATATGAAACACTTGAAACCTCTGAAGGCTGCTGCATCTGAGCAGGATACGTATTTCCAGACACTGTTACAGGTGTAGGATTTCCATTGTTAGACACAGACTGGTATCCTGTAACGCTCATAGATTGCTGTAGTTGCGATTCCGTAGGAAAAGACGGAGGATTCGAACTACTTTCAGTTACAGCATTTCCATTCGAAGAAGTTACCGTTACAGGTATCGTTGTAACAGCAGGAGGATTTACAGGTGCCTCCATATGAGGAACAGTTGATATACTTGTAGAATCACTGGATTGAATTGATTGCATTGGTGCAGAATACACGCTACTAGGAGTTGAAACTACTGTAGGATTCATAGAATAATGATCAAAGTATGAAGAAAGTGTGAAACGAATCTTTCGAATTGTTTGTAGAGAATGAGATTCGGCTCCAAACTGTGTTTCATAGGATAAATGGTAACACAAATGGTAACGCCACAACAGAAGGAAAAACGAAAACCTTGTTACATCGGTTTCGATCAAATCATTTCGTATATTTAATAGACTGAATGATCCTATTTTGCCAACAAATGAGAGTTTTTCAACATGAACAGCAATGATCAAAGGTGGAAACGAGGAAGGAAGCAATGGTCAGCGTCGTCGAAACGTCGAATCTGAATAAACCACGGGAATCCTGTCCTGGTGATAACAGACAGTATCTATTTAGCTAACCAGTCTTTTGTTGATATCATGTCTGACTTCACTGAGAAGGTACGAATTATGCAACTATGTAATGGTGTTAGTGCCTGAACACCGTTCGTTGTCTTGCAATCGAAACCGTTCAGAAGGCGAAATCAGGTCATCCAGGTATGAAATATCTATTCGTAGTCAGGAGATAGGAGCTCCTATGGGATGTGCCCCTATTGCTCATGCCTTGTGGGGATCTGTGATGAATTACAATCCCGAGAATCCGAAATGGGTAGGAAATGCCTGATTTCCCTGATTTCTAGTGGAATCGCGATCGTTTTGTCCTTTCCAACGGTCACGCTAGCGCTCTTTTGTATACTATGCTCTACCTTAGCGGATATGACGTAGAATATTCATATGGTGGATAATTGCTAGATGACAATGGATGACTTGAAAAACTTCCGTCAGTTGGGAAGTCGTACTCCTGGTCATCCTGAAGTGGAGACTGCTGGAGTTGAAATTGGAACAGGCCCTCTGGGACAAGGAGTCTCGAATGCTGTTGGTATGGCTATTGCCGAAGCTAATCTTGCTGCCACCTTCAACAAGGAGGGATTCCCCGTCTTTGACAATTACATCTATGCTCTTTGTGGTGATGGTTGTTTGGAGGAGGGTATTTCTCATGAGGCTGCTTCGCTGGCAGGTCATTTGAAGCTGGGTCGTCTGATCATCATCTATGATGATAATCATATCACAATTGATGGCCGTACAGATCTCAGCTTCACTGAAGATACCCTGAAGCGTTATGAGTCGTATGGTTGGGATGTGAGTTCTGTGGAGGATGGTAATCATGATGTGGAAGCCATCATTGCTGCTGTGAATCGTGCAAAGACGATCACCGACAAGCCTTCGTTAATTGCTGTGAAGACTACGATTGGCTATGGTTCAGCTCTGCAAGATACATCGTCTGTTCATGGCTCACCTCTGGGCTGGGATAAGATTGATATGTTCCGTGAGGCCTGTGGTTTTGCCAAGGGCGAATACTTTACTCCTGCAGAAGATGTGATTGAGTACTATCGTGCTGCAGGAAAGAAAGGAACAGAGAAGGCTGCTGCTTGGGATGCGATGATGGTGGAATATGGCAAGGCTTATCCCGAGGAGGCTGCTGAACTGGAGAGACGTATGAAGGGAGTACTCAAGGGAGATGTGGCTTCTCTCTTGCCTGAGATGGGAGGAAAGGATGTAGCTACTCGTTCGGCTTCGGGTGTAATTCTCAATGCCTTAGCGAAGGAATATCCTGAGATTGTAGGAGGTTCAGCTGATCTGACGCCATCAAACAACACCGCTTTGAAGTGTACATGTGACTTCACAGCAGAGCATCATGAAGGACGTTATATCCGTTTTGGTGTGCGTGAGCATGGAATGGCAGCTATTTGCAATGGTATTTATGCCTATGGAGGTTATTTGCCTTTCTGTGCAACATTCTTCGTGTTTATTGGCTATTGTATGGGAGCAGTGCGTATTTCAGCCCTCAATCACTTGAAAGTGCTTTATATTATGACTCATGATTCCATTGGTGTGGGTGAGGATGGTCCTACTCATCAACCAATCGAACATCTCTGGCAACTCCGTAACATGCCTGGACTGACTGTGATTCGTCCTGCGGATGGTCGAGAGGTAGCTGGAGCCTATGCTGCCTATATGGAACGTCAGGGACCTTGTGTATTGGTACTGTCACGTCAGAATCTCCCATATCTGGATGGTTCGAAGCCTGAGGAGGTGATGAAGGGAGCTTATATTGTGCAGGATGTGGAAGGCAAGCCAGATTTGATTCTCCTGGGTACAGGATCCGAAGTGTCGCTGTGTGTGAGTGCAGCTAAGCTGATGGAGGGCAAGAAGGTGCGTGTGGTATCAATGCCCTCAATGGAGATCTTTGAGGAGCAGTCAGAGGAGTACAAGAAGTCAGTGTTGCTAGAAGGTGTTCCTGTGATGGGAGTAGAGGCTGGTGCAACCCATGGCTGGGAGAGATACACACATTACCAAGTTGGAATCGACCAGTTTGGTACATCGGCTCCTGCAGTAAAGGTGTTTGAGAAGATGGGCTTGACTGCAGAAGTGGTGGCATCAAAGGCTACGAAAGTTGTTGCCTACTATGCTACGCATCCAGTACCCCCTAAGATGGAAGAATTTGGCTTCTAATAATGGATTTGTAGCTTCTATTTATGGAAGATGTTTGAATGAATCTTAGCATGTTTGTTGGAATTGTGTGACACGATTGTGTTCCAACACGCAAGTATAGTGAATCAATGTCTCGTCTGTGTCCGCCACTTTCTTGGATATACCGCGGTTGTTCTCACTAATCCAGTTGATCCCTATCTACCCAATTCTGATCTATTATTTAATAATTGCTTTTTCAGAATCAACTACTTGGCGAGCTCTACATTAGCTCTTGTAATTAGTACGCAAACAACCTGGTTAATCAGTACGGTCAACAATGGATGCTTTGTTTTCTCAAATGAAACGCCAGGTGATGAATTGTGCAATGAGCTAATTTGTAGAAGCTTATCTTAAAGAAGAGATGTAGTAGTTGTGGTTGCTTTCTAGGCAAGAAATCAGGTGTCCACTCCTGCAAAGTTTGCAGTAGGATAACGTAGAAAGAGAGTAAGAGTATAGAGAGGGAAATCTGTGACCGTTGCAAGCAAGGTAAAATGATTCTTCCAGGTTATACTAGTCCGAAGACTGTTTGTGTTCAGTGTTGGAGAAGGTTGGTTATCCCAACGAATACAGATTGGGCAACTTGTTGCGACTTCTTCGGTACACCTGAGTGTGATGAGATTGTAAATAACTTTGTTTCGTTGTCTACGATGGCAACTGAGTTTCTAGCGCATGGTGGTTACTACTACTCGTGGGAGGTGATTCGTCAACACGTTGTGAATGGTTACTTTGTCTATCAGAAAGTAAGTGAATGGAAAAGATATAATTCAAAGATCAACCGTGATGAAGTAGTGGAGGATAAACAATGTGTATGTGATATGTGTTGGTATTTGTGGATTCGTTGTGTTGGAAAACGATGTCCATTCAAGAGTGGAACCATTTTCTTGGAAGATGTTAACTACAAGGTGTTCAATGCGATTAGTCGACTTGGCTATTCTCGTGTACTCGTACGCAGTGTATTTTCACTTCTTCTTGTTGATGTTTAGGAACATGTCGTTGGTCAACGAGTTCCTTATTCAATGCGAATTGGTAGTTCCCATCTATCAGAATTTGTATTTTTGAAATTCCAGAGATCATTCATAGATTGAGTTTTGTGAAAACAAGGCTCAATGGCTGCTTCCAGAGGGTGAAACAGATATCGTCATGTCACGAGGTCGTGTAGGACGTGGCTATGAGCAAGTGGGATTGGACTTGGTTCCTGGTCGAGATGGTGTGGAGTTGGCTCTTCCTTTCAATCGCCATCATCTCCTTTTCGGTCGTGTTCCTCTCAAGCAACCAGATCAGGCCACATTCACATTTTTGAAGTTCGAGAATTATGGAACAGAGGCTCTGTCAGATATCGTGTTACATGGAATCCAGTATGGTTTGCATGTAGTCAAACGAGATCGTGAAGAGAAGATGCCTTCACGACGAGAGACTGCTGGTAAGAAGATCATGGGTCGTTTTCAAGAACTGGTACAATTGATCTTTGAATTCCAATCATTAAAACCAATCATTAAACATGATACTATGGAACAAGTGATGGATCGAGCATATGTGAAGGGTGTGTCGTATATGTGAGAATGGAAGGAGGTTGTAATGAATAGTTATCAAGTGGTGAAGATGACGATGACCAAACTGAATTCATATCTAACTAATCCTAACTCGAGTAAGTAAGAAGAAGGAGAATAAAAGATAGACCCTGGTCCTTTATCAGCGATTCAGAACTTGTATGGTCAGGCGTATGACTTCCTAGATTTCATGATTCACGATCCAACGATGGATCACTTGGATGTGAGATTCGGACGTGAAGTTATTTTTGACATTCAAGAGTTACAATCGAGAGAAATGATTGTTGAACCACGGAGACGAACTGTGGAGGAAGTGTTACCACAGGCGGCTAGACCTCGTGGTTTAAGTGATTCAATGATCCCTCGGGTCCAAGTGGAGAATGATACCGATGGTTTCAAGCGCTTTGAACGTCTTTAAAGGGTTTTGTTACAAACACGTTGCGATATTAATTACAAACAGGGGACTGGAGTCCATAGTCACTGGTTTTGGTATATGACTGAAAAGAGAAGACACATTTAGAGACAATTACAGGTTTTGCTACGACCGAGAAGCAACTGCAGCTAACTGGGATCCACTTGGAGTGAGGAATAATACAGAGAGGAGTGAGAATCGAGTAATGGTTTTTATGCTGAGTTGGAAAAGAAACCTTTTTAGGTGACACAGCTACGTGGGAGGATATAGACGCCTTAAGAAGCTGCTCTTTCATAATACGTTCCTTAACTAAATATGATCCTCATACAAATATCATACAATGTCTACTACGGATTCTACATGCATTACAAGTACTGAAAACAGAATCAGTTCGATTATCAACGAAGTGGTATTCTGCTTTCATTAATCCACAACAAGAACATTTGAAGCATATTCCGGTATTATACGGCTCGCTTCCCTTCGGACGGATACAAATATTCATCCGAAACACACAAATAATGGCAGGCATTAGTGAAATGGAGAAACAACATTTGGCCAATCACCTGCAAGTAGTTAATGACCAACCAATCAGATCGTACGCTAATACTTAATTCATTCATAGTGCATTTTACTTGAATCCTAAGTCGAATGCCACGATATTAATTATGTCAATAGATATGAGGATTTAAATCGAAATTGTCAAGTTCAAATTAGTAGCAATGGCCTACAAAAACCGTACTATAATTGGAGTTTAGAACGAAATACTGTATTCTATGGAATTACTGTATCAAAATGAAAAAGGGACTCTAGTATACTGCAGTAGTTGTATTTGCGATAAACCTGGAATACTAATTGTTTCTTGTGATCAGATTCCTCTATAAAGTAGTCTATTTTATAGGTATATTGCAATAATGAAGACCTTGCTTGTAGACCAAAATGATCACACAAGACTGTTCTCTAACATAACTGGTTTGACAATTGATCTATTGAAATTCCTTTAACGTAAGAAAAAGTAGATAAAGACGCATGTGATGATGATGGATTCCTGCGATAATACCTATTTCCTTGCTTTGAAGATAAACCAAAGTCTTCATTTTATGATTTTATTTCTCTAGAATGCTTATTTCTAGTCTTATTTTATCTGGGATAGAAGTCATACTATTTCCATCTATTTGCGACATTCCTCAATTCGACAATAATTGTCGCAATCTCGAAAAAACTTAGAATCAATGAACGCAGTATTTGGAAAGCTCGTCTTAGATCGAATTATTGCCAAACTAATAGAAGGGAGGGCACGAGACAAACAGTGGAGAGTAAATTCGAACTCAATGTATGATAGTTGTAGCCAAATATTAAGGAAGAAACTATTCGACTACTGATTCTTCGAACCAAAGAAGTTTTGCTATCAGAACCCTCTCTTCTCAAGATCGAAGCTCCAATGGTTGTAGTAGGGGATATTCATGGTCAGTTCCTCGATTTATTGGAGTTTGTGACTCTTGTATGAGTACTACATATAGAATTCTTCATGTCAGCGGAGACCCTTCCAAGAGTCGATATTTATTCTTAGGAGATTATGTGGATCGTTCAGATCGTGGAATCCAAGTTCTGTGTCTTCTGATGGCATATAAGTTGAAGTATCCTGATCACATCTATTTGTTACGTGGAAACCATGAGTCAGAAGAAATGAATGATGATGGAGGATTCCGAGATGAATGTTTACAATACTATTCTCTTGGTCTATATAAAGATTTTCAGAGTCTCTTCAACTGTCTTCCTGTTGCTGCTATTATTTCTAATAAGATATTGTAGATATGAATGGACAAGTTGACGTATAGTTGTGTTCATGGGGGTCTATCTCCTGATTTGTCGTCTATAAAAATGATAAAGAATATTAAGCGTCCATGTACAATTCCTTTAAGTGGACTATTATGTGATCTCCTTTGGTCCGATCCCTGTAGTGATGTGAAGGGCTATGCTCCATCGCCTCGTGACTGTGCATATTTGTTTGGTCCTGATATTGTGGAGGAGTTTATGTCTCGTTTTGATTTTGATCTGATTGTGCGTGGTCATGAATGCTGCGATGGATACTGTTTTGCATTTAATCGAAAATTGGTTACAGTATTTTCAGCACCGAATTATTGTGGTTGTGAGAAAAATGCTGCTGGAATCATGTTTATCGATAAAGATTTGTCTTGTCGGTTTGTATTGATTCGAGAGACAAAGCCGCTAAGGAGAGGATCCATTGTAAAGCCAGATACTCTGGAGATCATTAATAAATGAGTTCGTGTACTATTACTTGCAGTCTGTTTGTGAAATTACAGTTACGAACAAACAAACGAAATGACTACTTTGGCTTGTTATACACACTTGTCTTGACATCATCTACAAGTTTGTCCACATTCGTCTTCTTTAACAACTCTTTTGGTAATTCCTTTGGTGGAGGAGGAATAATATCCTCCTTCTTCGAGAATGTCAGCCATCGCTTCAGTGTGATTCGTGCTTGCTTATTCACACAAATCGTCTGTATTCCCGCAAAGACAGAATTAACAATCCAATACAAACACAAACCCTAGATATCAACACCTCCTCACAATGCTACAGATTGCATTTTAGCAGCCACAAAAATGGTAAAAAGAGACATTGCTCGCATCATATACTTTGTCCCAATTTGACCATTTGCATTCATTCCATCAGCCCCTAATTCTGTCATAAAGAGAGTAGACACTCCAGCAATAACAGGCAGAACAAAGTATGGATCTGGAATGGCAAGATTGGGGAACCACAGACAACCACCCTCGGCTACGGCGGGGACTGTCTCGCACAGCTTACGGATTCCAAAAAAACACGACATAATCACAGGAAGCTGGATCAACGAACCCAGCATAGGTCCCATGGGAGAAACACCCGCCTGCTTATAGATATCCATCATCTCTTCACGGACCTTCATTGCGTCAGATGCCAAACCCATGCTTTGTGAGAGACGAGCTCGTTCCACCAACTTATTGAGTTCCGGCTGAATCTCTTGCATTTTCTGTCCCTGTTTGGTTGCCTTAATACTAAATGGTAGTAAGATGACTCGGAACCCAATACACACTATACATCATCTCCTCAACCCATCTTCACCTCCTGTAATTGCACCCCACCAAGGGAGACCTAGTTGATTCATCCACGAAATCAAAGACACGACCCAAGTCGTCGGTGTTCCAACAGAAACCCCAAACAGTCCATACTTCAGTGCAGTGTTGTTGATATCGCACAACCAAAGATGTTTATTCTCTTGGATCATCTTCACCTTCTGCTTGAAGGCTTCGAAATGAATTTCGCGACGTTGTTGCACCCTACTCAAATCCAACCGTGAAGTTGAAGCTTTCACGGTCATAGACGATACTCCCCTAATGGTCGTAGCTACCAAAATTAGATACCTCAAAAGGAGTGTCTGACGTGTCACAGAGCGAAGCATCATCAAGAAAGCGAAGTCCCAAAGCAAGTGTGAGATCGAGTATTATTCTTTTCTTGTATCATGTTCGCTTTTCGACGTAGTTCAGTGATTTTACGAAATGCATCTGTTCTGCGATCTGCCACTGTAAGAGGATTTGCTGATGCTGCTCCATCAACTCCTGACGCTGAAGAGAAGGGAGACCCTGAGGTCATTGACTTTATTAAGAAGGTAGAACCCATGGGGACCGTTTATTCGTGTAGATTGTTCGAGAGAACAAAGTGATGCTTTTTATGAAAGGAACACCATCGAATCCAGTTTGTGGGTTTAGTCTTCGTGTTGTACAGATCTTAAAACATCTAGGTGGGAATTGCGAATTTGTGTTTATCCTAGGTTGCGATTTTGCTAGTGCAAATATTCTTACAAGCAAATCTGTAGTCAAGAATCTCAAATATGTGAGGTAGGTTGTCAAGTTTTCTATCGAGTCTAGTGAGTGGAAAACATATCCACAATTGTTCATAAATGGTGAATTTGTTGGTGGATGTGATGTTGTTACGGAACTCTTCGAGTCAGGAGAATTGAAGAAGATGCTACAAGCAGCCGGAAATGTGCTTACGACTTGGATTTTCAACAATGGTC
>JABLTK010164588.1_pt1 | contig 18372 bp, 15 predicted proteins | sample 7160131 | NCBI WGS metagenome assembly JABLTK01 (sample SAMN14651221, study PRJNA627086) | human gut metagenome | isolation source: feces | host: Homo sapiens
CGTGTAATTTGGCAATCAGCCATGCGATCGCGGCCGCGGCGCACAGTCCGGCGCAGACAAAAAAGCCGCCGCGCATCCCGATGGCATCCGAAAGCGCGCCCAGAAGCGCGCCGCCCAGCATCCGCGCGACGCCGGTGCAGATCACGCCGTAGAGCATCTGTCCCGCCGTGGCGGCTTCCTTTGCCACGCGATCGGCGATCGAACGATTCATGGAATAGGTGATCACCGGCAGCCCACCGCCGTAGAGAACCGCCGCGATCAGGGCGACCGGCGCGGCTTGGGAAAGCGCCAGCATCGCGTACCGCGCCGCCAGAAACAGCATCGCGATCAGCGCGGGCAGCGCATCGCCGAATCGGGCGTAGATTTTATCCGCACATATCAGATAGGGAATTTCGCCCGCCGTGGCGATCAGCGCCGCCGCGCCCAGCAGCGCATGCGTCGCGCCGTTCAGCGATAGAAAATACGGGCTGTGAAAGCCGTAATAATACGCCGCCGCCATCTGCACCGGAATCATCAGCGCCAGATCGCGCATCAGATCGCGATTGCGGAGCAGATGCTTCATCGGCGCGCGCGATTTTGCGCTGCCCGCGATATTGGGAAGCAGCCTTGCGCCCGCCGCTGCGGCCGCCAGACAGACAGCACCGGTGGGAACGACCGATCCCGCGCCCAGCGCGCCGACCGCCGCGCCGGACAATGCAAAGCATACCGCGCCCGCGATGCGGTATTTGCCGAAATGCATAGCGTCCGCTTCCAGCAGGAGCGAATCGCCGATCGGCAGCAGCGCGCCGAAGCTGAACCAGAAAATTGCGGATACCGCGATCTGCCCCGCGAACGCGCGCAGAAACTGCGCCGCGAGGATCGAAGCGCCGGATGATATGCACAAAAGCATCAAAAGCCGCGCCTTATGCCGGCATCGATCCGCAACATTGCCCCAGAACAGCTGCGATGCGATGGCGGAACCCGCCGCCGCCGTGCCGATCATGCCGATCTGTGCGCCGGTAAACCCCAGATGCGCGTACAGCATCCCGATGTGCCCCTGACAGGCGGCGCTGGCCGCCAGATACGCCGATATGAATACGCCGCGCCGCAGTTTCATGAAAAACCTCCCGAATCCAGATTGACCTTCCATATTATGCGCATTTTTCCTTGCAACTTATCCCGATCTGTATTACAATGGAAGCAGTATTTACAGCGGAGGATGGATATTTGATTCGTTTGATTGCAACCGATCTGGATGCCACGCTGCTTTCGGGCAAGAGCAATCTGCCGCGGCGCAATATCGAAGCCCTGCGCCGCGCGATGGCGGCGGGCGTATATGTGGTGATCTGCACCGGCCGAATGCTGGAGGCCGCCATGCCGATGGCGGAGAGCATCGGCGTAAACGCGCCGATGGTGCTGTTCAACGGCGCGATGACCTATGATCGCGCGGCGGAACGCGTGATTTCCCAAACGGTGATCCCGCGCGCGCGGGCGATTGAAGTCCTGCGCGCGATCGAAGTTGCAGGCACGTATGTACAGGCGTTTCCGGGGCGCGGTTATTTCTATGAAAAGGCATGCGCGCTCACGGAGTATTATCGCGATAAAATCGGCGTGACCGGCGCGGAGGTCGGATGCAAATTGTCCGATTGGCTGAACAGTGATGTTTGCAAGCTGCTGGCGCTGGGTACGCTCGCGGAAACGAACGCGCTGCAGCGCAAACTTGCGCCGCTGTTTCCCGATATCGATTTTGTCAAATCGGGGGAAACGCATCTGGAAGTGATCGCGAAGGATGTGGATAAGGCGGCGGGGCTCGCGCAGGTGTGCGCGCATCTGGGCGTTCAGCCCGAAGAAGTGATGGCGTTCGGCGATGAACAGAACGATGCGTCCATGCTGCGTTACGCGGGCGCGGGCTACATCATGGAAAATGCCGCGCCGGAATTGAAGGCGCAGTTCCGCCTCGTTGCGCCCGCGAACACCGCGTGCGGCGTGGCGGATGTTGTAAATCTATATCTGGATGAACACAGGATGGGGGGCTGATCCATGATCCGCGAACAGGATTTTGTCGAAAAGCTGGAGCTTACCCGTATATTCGATGCAAAAAAGAAATTTCTGCCCATCGAGGTCAGCAATTCCACAAGGCCGGGGCTGCAGCTGGCGAATTACTGGGATTTCTTCGCCTACGAACGCCCGCAGCTACTGGGACTGGTGGAAATGACGTATCTTTCCAGTCTGGATGAATCTACCCGCCGCGAACGGCTCACGCGGCTGTTCAATTATGATCTGCCCTGCATCATCATCTGCCGCGGCATTCCGTGCTTTGATGAAATGCTGGTGCTGGCGGCGGCGCACCGGATTCCGATCTATTCATCGAAGAAGGAAACCACGCGGTTTGAACTGGAGCTGGTCAATTATCTGAATACGGCGCTCGCGCCCTCGGAAACGCGGCACGGCGTGCTGGTAAACGTATTCGGTACGGGCGTTCTGATCACGGGCAATTCCGGCGTGGGCAAGAGCGAAGCCGCGCTGGAGCTGATCAAGCGCGGGCATCAGCTGGTGGCGGACGACGTGGTATTGATTCACCGCATCAACGAACATCTGCTGGAGGGCGAATCGCCGGAGCGCGTGCGCCATTTCATGGAAATTCGCGGCGTGGGCATCATCAACGTTGCGAATATTTACGGCGCGGGCGCGGTGCAGCGGCGCATGGCGATCGATATGGAAGTGCATCTGGAAATGTGGCAGAGCGGCAAGGAATACGATCGGCTGGGGCTTACGGAAAATTACGCCGAAATTCTGGGCGTGAAGATTCCATCGCTGCTGCTGCCGATTCATCCGGGGCGCAATCTGGCGGTGGTATTGGAAGTGGCGGCACGCAATTTCCGCCAGAAGCAAATGGGTTACAATGCGGCGCTGGAGCTTGCAAAGCGCAGCGCGGAAATCGCGGCGCGGGAGCGCGAGGACGAGGAAGAACAGGAACAGGCGGATTAATTGCATGGAGGATGATGTAGATTATGGTATATATCGGCATTGATGTGGGCGCGACCACCATCAAAATCGGCATTGTGGATCAGCACGGCAGCATTCTGGTGAAGGACAGCTGCTTAACGCTGGTGCGCCGCGGCTATCAGGCGATGGTGGATGATATGGTGAATCTGTCGAAAAAACTGCTTTCCGAAAGCGGGCATACGATGGCGGACGTGCATTCCGTGGGCATCGGCATTCCGGGCATGCAGGATATGCGCACGCACCGCGTGCCGTTCTGCACCAACCTGCAATGGCACGATGTGCCGCTGGAGGAAATCATGCGCGAACGCATGGGCGTTCCGGTATACGTAAATAACGATGCCAATGTGGCGGCGCTGGCGGAAGCCAAGGCGGGCGCGACGAAGAATGTGAAAAACAGCGTTGTGGTCACGCTCGGCACGGGCGTTGGCGGCGGCGTGATTCTGAACGGGAAACTGTTTACCGGTTCGCACGGCGTGGCGACCGAGGTCGGGCACATCGTGATCAAGGATGGCGGCGAAATGTGCACCTGCGGCAATACCGGCTGCTGGGAGCGCTACGCCAGCGCCACCGCGCTGATTCGCGAGGGCAGAAAATTTGCCGAAGCGCATCCCGATTCCGCGCTCTGCCGGCAGGTGAACGGCGATCTTTCCCAGATCGCGGCGCGCACGGTGATCGATCTGGCGAAGGCAGGCGATGCGGATTGCCTGAAGCTGTTCGATGATTATTGCTATTATCTGGCGGTGGGTCTGGTCAATCTGATCAACGTATACGATCCCGAAATCATTGCGCTGGGCGGCGGCGTATCCGGCGCGGGCGATTTCCTGCTGGATCGCGTAAAGGCGCTGCTGCCGGGCATGGTGTTCTTTAAAACGATGGAATACGCGGATGTTGTATTGTGCAAGCTGGGCAACGACGCCGGCATTATCGGCGCAGCGATGCTGGGCACGCAGGAGGAGGAATGAAAATGAAGGCTTATGAACGTTTATTGCGCTATGCGCAGTTTGATACCGCTTCGCACGAGGGCATGGGCTGCTGCCCCAGCACGGAAGGACAGCTGGTGCTCGGCCGCGCGCTGGTAACGGAAATGCATGAAATGGGCATCGCCAACGCGGAAATCGATGAACACGGCTATGTGTATGCTTCGATCCCCGCGACGGCGGAGGGCTATCCCGCGATCGGACTGATCGCGCACATGGATACCGTGGATTGCGTGCCGGTGCTGCCGATGAACGCACGCATCGTGGAAAATTACGATGGCGGCGATGTGCAGCTGGCGGGCGGCGATACGCTGTCCCCGCGCGATTATCCGGAGCTTGTGGAGCGTCGCGGCAAGAATCTGATCGTGACCGATGGCAAAACCCTGCTGGGCGCGGATGATAAGGCGGGCATCGCGGAAATTCTGACCGCGTGCGAACGCATTCTTTCCGAAAAACAGCCGCACGGCAAGATCTGCATCGCGTTTACGCCGGATGAGGAAATCGGCTGCGGCGCGGATCTGTTCGATGTTGCGCGCTTTGGCGCGGATTACGCCTATACGCTGGATGGCGATGCGGTGGGCGGCATCGAATATGAAAACTTCAACGCGGCTTCCCTGCGCCTTACCTTCCACGGCAGAAACGTGCATCCCGGCTCTGCGAAGAACGTTATGATCAACGCAAGCCACTTGCTGATGGAATATGATTCCATGCTGCCCGCGCAGCAGCGACCGGAATATACCTGCGATTACGAAGGATTCTTCCATCTGGAGGATATGCAGGGCGCGCCCGAACAGGCGAGCGCATTTTACATCATCCGCGATCATGATCGCGCGAAGTTCGAAGCGCGCAAGCAGTCCGCGCAGGCGATCGCCGATTATATGAACGCAAAATATGGCGCAAACACCGTGGAATGCAATATCAAGGATTCCTATTACAACATGCGCGAAATGATCGAGCCGCACATGGAAATTATCGATCGCGCGGAGCGCGCGTACCGCGCGGCGGGGGTTGAACCGTTTACGAAGCCCATTCGCGGCGGCACGGACGGCGCAAGGCTTTCCTTCATGGGTCTGCCCTGCCCGAATCTGGGCACCGGCGGCATGAATTATCACGGGCGCTTTGAATGCATCGCCGTGGAGGATATGGATGTGATGGTGGATACGATCTGCCATCTGGTGACGCTGGAGGGCAAATAATGGGCGTTCCGTTCGTAAAGATGCACGGAATCGGCAATGATTTCATCGTGATCGATGGATTTAAATACGCCGTGGAAAATCCCGCCGGCTTTGCGCGGAACGCGTGCCGCCGAAGGGTTTCCGTGGGCGCGGACGGCGTGATCTTCGTCATGCCCAGCCGCGCTGCCGATGTGCGCATGTGGATCTTCAACGCCGATGGCAGCGAAGCTGAAATGTGCGGCAACGGAATCCGCTGCGCCGCGAAATTCGCTCATGATCAGGGAATTTGCACGAAACCCGAAATCGATGTGGAAACGCTGGCGGGCGTGAAGCACATCGTGCAGCAGATCGAAGGCGGCGTATGCATAGGCTCCACCGTGGATATGGGCGCGCCGGATTTCGATCCCGCGCATATTCCCGTGGCGGCGGATACGAACCGCGTGCGGATCGATCTGGACGGCAAAATGTGCGAATTTTTCTGCGCGTCCACCGGCGTTCCGCACGCCGTAACATTCGATCTGTTTCCGGAGGAGGCTGATTTTCTGCGCCTCGGCGCGATGCTGGAGGCGCATCCGCTGTTTCCGCGCAAGGCCAATATCGAATTCTGCCGCGTGATCGATCGCGAAAATGTGCAGGTATTGGTATGGGAGCGCGGCTGCGGGCCTACGCTGGCGTGCGGCACCGGTTCCTGCGCCGTGCTCGCCGCGGGCGTGACGATGCAGCTCATCGATCGCAGCGCGGCTATCCATCTGCCCGGCGGCACGCTGCACGATCATTGGGCGGAGGATGGACACATTTACATGCGCGGCCCCGCCGCGGCGGTCGCGAACGGACAATTTCTGGATTGAACCCACAGAATACGGAGGTTGAAGTGGATGCCGAAGAAAATTCTGATTACATTGCTCGCCGTCGTGCTGGCGCTTGCGCCGGTCTGCGCGCTGGCGGCGCAGTTTTCCACCGATCCGGACGCGATTGAGCTTGCGGCAAAATCCATACTGATGCTGGAAGTATACGATGCAGATAACGAACTTCTGGCGACGGGCAGCGGATTTGTCGCCTTCAACAATCTCACGCTGATTACCAATTATCATGTGATCGAGGGCGCGGATTGGATGCTGGCGAACAGCGATGACGGCTATGAATACATGGTCACAAAGGTGCTGATCGCCGATGAAGATAAGGATATCGCGATCTGCGAATTCATGTCGCCTACCGATCTTACGCCGCTCACGCTGAATATCGATGGCGATCTGAAGCGCGCGCAGAACGTGGTTGCGATTGGCAATCCGATGGGCACGGTCGTCGGCGCGACGAACACGGTTTCCATCGGCAATATCAGCGCGCTCTATCAGGATGAATCAGTGCGCTGGATTCAGTTTACCGCGCCGATTTCCGAGGGCAGCAGCGGCGGCGCGCTGTTTGATGATCAGGGACAAGTGATCGGCATGACCAGCGCCTATGTGATCGATGCGCAGAATATGAATCTGGCGATCCATATTTCCGAGGTCGCCGATCTGTTCGCGCAGGCGCCCGAACGCGCCGTGAGCTTTGAAAAATATCTGTCGGGCGCGGATGCGCAGGTCGCCGCCACGCCCGAACCGAAGGACGCGGTCGCATCCTATCGGCCTTTGAAAACCGGCGATCAGGGCGAGGCGGTGCGCAGATTGCAAAAGGCGCTTGCGGAGCTTGGGTATTTCACCGGCTCCATCGACGGCATATTCGGTAAACAGACCGAAGCGGCGGTGCGCCAGTTCAATACGGATAACAATATCAGCGATGCCGATATCGCGTCCGCCCGAACGCAGCTGATTCTCTATCGCGGCAATCCGCTGCCCTACGGCGATGCGGAAATGGCGCTATACTTCGCCGATGAAGCGTATGCTGCGTGGGAATTTCTGGATAACGGCAATTGCAGCATCCATTTCGAGGTTACCAACGGCGGCCAGAAAACCGTGCAATCGTATGAACTGTACGTCTATGCCGAGGATGCGCGGGGCAATGATCTCTACGATAACACCGTGTATTATGAAACCACGCAAACGCGGCTCGCGCCCGGTGAAACGGCGTATTCCGATTATATCACTATTCCCAATGGCGATCAGATCGCAGCGGTGTATTGCGGTATCCATCAGGTAACCTACACCGATGGAACCACCTGCACCCTCCCCGACGATGAAGTTACTTACGACTCGTGGCTCGTCGGCAGTGCCGACAGCCAGTAGTTGCCGCGTTGCGGGCAGTGCCCGCTGCCAGCAAACGCAGGGCGTTTGATCCCATCTGCTGCCGCGTTGTAAAAGGCGAATCCACGACCCCATAGATTCAAGGGTCGTGGATTCTGTGTTTCTATGCGGGCAGTGCCCGCTGCCATCTGCTACCGCGTTATAAAAGACGAACTCTTGCCTCCATAAATTCGAGACGCAAGAGTTCTTTGTTTCTATTCTGTTCCAGTTTATCTCGAATCCACGTTTTGATGCCCATAGATTCAAGGCATCAAAACTCATGTAGTTCTCTCCTTCCGCCTGCCTTCGGCAGGCACCTTCCTCATCAGAGGAAGGCAAAGGTTACGTTTGTCCGTTTCCTGGCTCCACCAGATGGGGGAGCTGTCGAAGCCACCGGCTTCGACTGAGGGAGAGAAGCCCATAGATCGTTGTACTCACGCAGTTTTTCTGCCTTGAATATATGGGCAGAAAAACGTCGTTTCGCGGCGGTCATACTGACCGACCGCCGCGAACCAGCGCGGCAGCAGCTGGCAGTGGGCACAGCCCACTACCAGGGGCGCCAGAGGGATACGATTTTGCGGGCGATTTTGTAGATCGGGGTTTCCAATTCCTTCGCCGCCTGGCGCAGAAGCTCGCGTATGGGCAATTGCTGGGGACAATGCCGTTCGCAGCGCCCGCAGCCGACGCACATGGAGGCGCAGGCGGATTTTTTGCGGATGGCGGTGGTCTGGCAATACTCTCTCACCGCAGCGAACTTTCCATCGGTATCGATTTCATTCAGGCATCGGAACGTGCCGGGGATATCCACGCCGTGGGGACAGGGCATACAATAGCTGCATCCGGTGCAGCCCACGCGTGTCTTGGCGCTGATTTCCGCCTTGAGATCGCGAATGAACGCAAAATCCGCATCGGTAAAGATTCCGGCGTGCGCGGTCGCGGCGGATTTCAGGTTTTCATCGATCATTTCAATGGAATTCATGCCGGATAATACGCAGGTCACGGCATCCTGATCCCAAAGCCAGCGGAGGGACCATTCGGGTGCGGTATAGCCGCGCGAATTGTGCGCAATCAGATCCAGCGCAGATTTGGGCAGCTTGTTCGCCAAACGTCCGCCGCGCAGCGGTTCCATGATGATCACGGGAATTCCCTTTTCATGCGCGGCGGTCAGCCCGCGCCGGCCGGCCTGACTGTGCTCATCCATATAATTGTACTGAATCTGGCAGAACTCCCAATCGTAGGCGTTCAATACCTTCAGAAACATATCGGTACTGCCGTGATAGGAAAAGCCGATGTGCCGAATCTGGCCGGCGGCCTTCTTGGCGGCGATCCAATCGCGAATGCCCAGCCTTTCCAGCTTTTCCCATTGCGCGATATCGGTGATCATGTGCATCAGATAATAATCGATGTGATCGGTGCGCAGGCGGGCAAGCTCCTCCTGAAACGTCTTTTCGATTCCGGCGGCGGATTTGATTAAGTATTGCGGCAGCTTCGTGGCGATGTACACCTGGTCGCGGCAATGATTGCGTTCCAGAATCTTGCCCACGGCGGCCTCGCTGCCGGGATAGATGTAGGCGGTATCCAGATAATTCACGCCGCCGCGGATGGCGCGCGTCACTTCGCGCTCCGCCTTGTCCAGATCAATGCCCGTGCCCTTCTTGGTAAAGCGCATACAACCATAGCCCAGTATGGAAAGCATATCCTCGCCCGCACCGCGGCGATACAGCATATTTTCGTTCATGTTCAGCTCCTGTGCGGCCAATGCAGACCGCGATGACTGGCGGCTTCAAAGCCGTGTACCCAGTCGGACTTTTTGTAATAGATGAAGAAGATGATCGATGAAATGATCCACGTCAGCGGATAGGCGATGAACAGCAGCCGGATATCGTGGCGGATGCTCATGGCAACCGTGATATACACGATTCTGAACAGGCACCACACCGAAAGCATCACCGTCATGGGCACGGTAGACCGCCCCGCGCCGCGGCAGACGCCCGCGACGGCGTGCGAAAACGCCAGCAGACAGAAGAAGAAATTTTCGATGCGCGATTGCCGCACGGCGATGGCGATTACATCGGGATCATTGTTGAACAGCCGCACCAGCAGCGGCGATGCAAACGCCAGAAAGATGCCGATCAGCTCCGCCATGGTAACCATCGCAAGTATGCCGAACCGCGCGCCCTTGCGCGCGCGATCATACTGCTTCGCGCCCAGATTCTGGCTGACGAACGTGGTCAGCGCCATCGCATAGCTGGTGATCGGCAAAAACGCAAAGCCCTGAAGGCGGTTGTATACGCCGCACGCGGCGGTCGCGTCTGCGCCGAAGGAATTGATGTTGCCCTGCACCGCTACGTTCGCGATCGCGATCACGGAATTCTGTATGCCGGTGGGCAAACCCATGCGCACCACCTCGCGCAGAAGATGCCCGTGGAATTTGATCTTGTGAATCCGCACCTGATAGATCGTGCCGGGCTTGCGCAGGTACAGGAAGCATAAAAGCGCGCTCACGCCCTGCGAAATCGCGGTCGCCACCGCCGCCGAGCCCACGCCGTAATGGAAAACGCCGATGAATAAAAGATCCAGCACCACATTCAGCGCGGACGATAGAATCAGATAGTACAGCGGCCGCTTGCTGTCGCCCAGCGCGTTCAATATGCCGGTAAATACGTTGTACAGCATTACGGGAATCGCGCCCATGAAATAATACCGGAAATACGCGATCGATCCTTCCAGCACGTCCTCCGGCGTGTTCATCCACCGGAGCAGCGCCGGCGACAGTCCCACGCCGATGACGGTCATGATCGCGCCCGCCACCAGCCCGAACGCCACCGTGGTATGGACGGAATCGGAAACCAGCTTATCCTCGCCCGCGCCGAAATAGCGGGAAATCACCACGCCCGCGCCCAGCGCAATGCCGATCATCAGACTGGATAATAACTGAATCAGCGAAGCCGAGGAAGATACCGCGGCCAGCGCTTCTTTGCCCAAAATGTTGCCCACGATCAGCGAATCCACCGCGTTGTAGAGCTGTTGGAACAGCTGGCTCAAAAACAGCGGCATCGCAAAGACCGCCATCGTTCGGCGCACATTGCCCGTCGTTAAATTTACCGTTCCTTTTTGCATCTGAAACTCCTCGTCTTGCATCAGTATATTTATTATACGCGCTGCAATGAAAAGTTGCAATGCTCAGAGGTAAACAGAATGCGAAGAACGTATTTCAACGCATGCGCGGGCCCGCCGTGCCCGACCGGCGCTTTTCACACAGCACCTCGATGCTGTGCTGCTGAAAAAATCTCATGTATCGCGGCGAGGGCGTAACGCCGGTCACCACCGTGGAAACCTTCTCCAGCGGACAGTAGGTAATCAGCGCGTTGTGGTTGAACTTGGTATGATCCGCCAGCAGCACGATGCGTTCGCAGTTGGCGGTAACCGCCCGCTTGATTTCCGCTTCGAAATAGGTGTTGTTGGTCAGCCCGCGATCGATGGATATGCCCGTGGCCGCCATCACCGCAACCTGAACGGACATATTGCGGATGGTATCCAGAACGGACATGCCCACGAACGCGCCGATCGCAGCGTTGTAAATGCCGCCGGGGGAGATCAGATTGACCTCCTGCAGATTCGTCGCTTCGTTCAGCACCACAAGGCTGTGGGATACGATCGTTAAACCGCTGTGGCTTCCCAGATAGCGCACGATGTTCTTCGTCGTGGAGCCGGAATCGATGTAGATCGTGGCGTTGTTGGGAATCGCAGCGGCGGCGAGCTGACCGATTACATTTTTTTCCGCCAGATTCATCTGGAACCGTTCCGGCATGGTTCGGAAGGAGGACAGCGTGAGCGCCGCCACGCCGCCGTAGATCTTGCTCACATGGCCGCGCATCTCCAGTTCGTTCAGATCCCGCCGCAGGGTGTTGATGGAAATTCCAAAATGCTCCCGCAGCTGCGTGATCGAAACCTGCCCGTTCTGCAGAATGTATTGCTCCATTGCGTCCAGACGCGTAACTTTCATAATTCCTCCGCACATAACAGTAATTTACTCTAATATATCAACATATAATCATTGTGTCAATACAATGATTATAACTTACGGTATTTATGGCTGTGATTTGTATATTGGGCTGATACAAAAAACCAATATTAACGAAATAATGGGTAAGTTTACCATTTTTTATTGACATAATTACCATCTTCGATTAAGATGAAACCAGAGATGGGCTGATGCAATCAGCCGTCAAAAAACAATCATGAGGAGGGTCTAATTTATGAAGAAGGTTTGGTCATTGGCATTGGTTCTGTTGCTGGTTCTGGCGATGTGCGTTCCCGCGATGGCGGAGGAGCCGCAGTACAACATTTCCGTAATTCTCAAGACGACGTCTTCGGAATACTGGGGATACGTGGTAGCGGGCGCAAACGCCTATGGCAAGGATCATCCGAATGTAACCGTGGAAGTGAAGGGCGCGACCTCTGAAACGGCGTATGACGAACAGATGAACATGATTGAAACCGATATGCAGAACGCGGGCATCGACGGCTATGTAATCGCACCGCTGCAGGCGGACATGGTTGCGAACATGATCTCCGGCCAGACCAAGCCGATCGTGGCCGTAGATACGAACATCGATGCGCCGGAGGTGCTCTCCTTCGTGGGCACGGATAACGAAGCGGCCGGCACGCTTGGCGGCGCGGCGGCGGCCAGGCTCGCCAGGGAGCGCGGCTGGGAAGAAATCAAGTGCATCGAAATCGCGGGCGTACAGGGCGATTCCACCAACGAGGCTCGTATGCGCGGCTATAAGGCGGGCGTAGAATCCGAGGGCGGCATGTTCCTGTCCGATGAAATCCAGTATGCCAACGCGGTTGCCGATCAGGCGGTTACCTGCATGGAAGCCATCATGCAGAACCATCCGGAGGGAATCGCCATCATCTGCGCCAACAACGATGATATGGCGATGGCGGCGGCACGCGCCGCGGCGGGCAACGAAGCCTATAAGGACACCGTGTTCCTGGGCTTCGACGGCATCCAGTCCGCCTGCCAGTCCATTCTGGCGGGTGAAGAAACCATGTCCGTCTGCCAGCAGGGCTATCTGATGGGCTATCAGTCGGTAGAAGCGGTGGTTCGTGCGCTGAACGGCGAAACGATCGAAGAATTCATCCCCGCGGATGCGACGGTGGTCGATCCCAGCACGGCGCAGGCGCGTCTGGAAGAGCTGCAGGGCTATCTGAAATAATCCAACCGGACATGCCTCAGGGCAATGTCGAACAGGTCCCGCTCTGGCAACGCCCGAGCGGGACTATTCAAAGAATCAATCAGGCGCGGGGGCGACGGTTCGCGGTCGGTTCGGCGTTTTGTGCCAAATCTGGATGAAAAGCAGGTGACACACAGGTGAGCGAATATGTGGTTGAGCTCCGGAATATAACCAAGCGTTTTCCGGGCGTGGTGGCGCTGTCCGATATGAAGCTTGCCCTCAAGCCCGGGGAAATCCACGGTCTGATCGGCGAAAACGGCGCGGGCAAGTCCACGCTGATCAAGGTTCTCACCGGCGTTTACACGCCGGACGAGGGCGATGTGCTGATCAACGGTCAAAAGACCGTGTTCAAAAATCCCAATGATTCCGTCAGCGCGGGCATCGCCTGCGTCTATCAGGAGCTGAACATTGAAAAGCTTCTGAGCGTGACGGACAATATATTCATCAACAAGTGGATTCGCAAGGGTCTGCTGCTGGATTATCCCGCCATGCACGCCAGGGCGAAGGAAGTGATGGCGTCGCTGGGGCAGGATGTGGATCCGCGCAAGGCGGCGGGCACGCTGGGCATGGGGCTTCAGCAGATGATCGAAATCGCGAAGGCGGTTCTGATCGACGCCAAGGTGATCATTATGGACGAGCCTACCTCCTCGCTGGGCGAAAAGGAAGTCGAACAGCTGATGAAAACGTGCCGGGAGCTGAAATCCCGCGGTATCGCCATTCTGTTCGTTTCGCACAAGCTGGAGGAGCTGTTCGAGCTGTGCGATTGCGTTACCGTAGTGCGGGACGGCAAATACATCGACAGCCGCCCCATCGGGGAATGGACGAACGATTCCCTGATCAACGCCATGGTAGGGCGCACGCTGGAAAATCAGTTCCCGAAGAAATTCGGGGTGAAGGGGCCGTGCATGCTGAAGGTGGAGCATTTGAGCATCGGCGGCGTGCTTCGGGATATGAGCTTCGAAGCCTACGGCGGGCAGATACTGGGCATGGCGGGTCTGGTGGGCGCGGGGCGCACCGAAACCGTTCGCGCGATCTTCGGCGCGGATCCCATCGACAGCGGAACCTTCTATGTGCGGGGCAAGGAAGAGAAAATCACCAGCCCGAAAAAGGCGGTGGAGCTGGGCATCGCCCTGCTTACCGAGGATCGCAAGAATCAGGGACTGGTTCTGGAACAGACGATTCGAACCAATCTGATCCTGTCCAGCATGAAAAAGCACAGCCGCGGCGTTTTCCTGCACGAGCCAACCATTGAACAGAACGGTCAGAACAAGATCGATACCCTTCGAATAAAAACGCCCTCCATCGACGAGGTCGTACAGCAGCTTTCCGGCGGCAACCAGCAAAAGGTGGTTATCGGAAAGTGGATCAATTCGGAGGCGGATATTTACATCTTCGACGAACCCACCCGCGGCATCGACGTAGGCGCGAAGGTTGAAGTGTACAATGTTATGAACGCGCTGGTTGAATCCGGAAAATGCGTGATCATGGTATCCTCCGAAATGCCCGAAATACTGGGCATGTCCGACCGCGTATTGGTGATGCGCGGCGGGCGCGTGATGGCGATGATCGAACGGGACAGCAAACATTTCAATCAGGAAGATATCATGAAAGCAGCGTGGGGAGGGAGTCTGGATGACTAAGAAAAAGAGCAGGGGCAATATTCAGCTGGGTACCATTGCGGCATTGATCATCATGTGCGTGATCCTGTCGTTTGCCAATAAGAATTTTTACAGCTACAACAACATCATGGGCATATTGAAGCAGACCGCCTTCAACGCGTTTCTGGCGACCGGTATGCTGATGTGCCTGATCACCGCCGGCATCGATCTGTCTGTCGGCGCGAACGCCGTGTTCTGCGCCTGCGTGATGGGCGCGATGAACAAGGCGGGGGTAACGAGCGGCGCGCTGATGCTGCTGGCGTGCGTCGCGGTGGGCGGTCTGGTGGGCTGCATCAACGGCCTTTTGCTTACCCGCCTGCATCTGCCGCATCCCTTCGTATCTACATTGGGCATGAAAAACGTGCTGTGGGGACTTTCGCTGATCGTTACCAATTCGCAGATGGTGAACAATTTCCCCACAAGCGTACAATGGCTGGGCAAGAACACCATCAACGGCTTTCCGGTCAGCTTCATTCTGGTGATCGTATTGTATGTGCTGATGCACATCTTCTTAAGCCGCACCTCGCTGGGACGTTCGATCTACTGCGTGGGCGGCAACCTGGAGGCCACCCGCCTGTCCGGCATCAACACCGGAAACGTGCTTACCTTCTGCTATACCATGTCCGGCGTGATGGCAGCGCTGGCGGGCATCGTATCGGTGGGTCGATCCGGCATCTGCAACGGCGCGAACGCCACCCAGCCCTACGACACCGATGCGATCGCGGCGTGCATCATTGGCGGCGCGTCCTTCCGGGGCGGTAAGGGCACCATGATGGGCACGATGATCGGCTGCCTGATCATATCGGTGCTGCGCAACGGCTTTACGCTTCTGTCCATCAATTCCGCCATTCAGAACGTGGTTCTGGGTCTGGTAATCATTCTGGCGGTATTTATGGACGTGGTTCGCGCCAGCATGGAGGCCAAGCGCCGCCGCCTGGCCGCCGACAAATAATGGAGGAATCGAATGATGAAACAGCTGCGCATCGGCATCGCAGGTCTGGGAAGGCTGGGTCGGGTACATGCGGAAAACATCGCCCGCAAAATCCCGAACGCACGCCTGACCGCCGCCTGCTCCATTGTAGAATCCGAATTGGATTATGCCCGCAGGGAACTGGGCGTAGAAAGATTGTACCGCGATTTTCATGAAATGCTGCGCGATCCCCAGGTGGATGCGGTGGCGATCATCACCACATCCTCGGTGCATTGCGAACAGATTGCCGCCGCGCTGGATGCGGGCAAGCATGTTTTCTGTGAAAAGCCGCTGGGCGTAAATGTAGAACAATGCCGTCAGGCGGAAGCGGCGGTCAAGCGGCATCCGGAGCTGACCTTCATGCTGGGCTTTATGCGCCGGTATGATCAATCCTACGCCTACGCCAAGCAAAAAATCGAACAGGGCGCGATCGGCAAGCCCTATCTTGTGAAGGCCACCGGTATCGATCCGGAGGCGTGCGTGGAGGGCGCGATCCGCTTTGCGGGAAATTCCGGCGGAATTTTCCTGGATATGGCGATCCACGATATCGATCTGATACGCTGGTTTCTGGGCGGCGAACCGATCGAGGTTTTCGCCATGGGCGCAACCTTCAAGCACCTCGAATTCCGTCAGACCGGCGATGATGAAACCGGCGTAGCGGTGTATCGGCTGGATAACGGCGCAATGGGCATGGTGCACGTGGGCAGATGCGCGCCGCACGGCTACCATGTGGAAACGGAAATCGTGGGCACCGAAGGAACCATCCGCATTTCCGCCGTGCCGGAAAAGAATCTGGCGATGATCTATAACACGAACGGCGCCTGCACCGAATGCGTGGGCACCTTCCCGGAGCGCTTCGCACAGGCGTATTTGACGGAAATGGAAGAATTTGTGGATTGCGTGCTGACGGGCAGAACGCCGGGCACCTGTGTTGAAGATGGCGTGCGTTCCACCATCATCGGCTACGCGACCACCGAAGCATGGAAAACGGACAGGATCGTTCGCATCTGATCTGTCCATCGATACAGGGAGTGAAAGGCATGTTTGATCAAAATAAGGTACACCTTGGCATCGCGCCCATCGGCTGGTGCAATGATGATATGCCGGAGCTGGGCGCGGAGAACACGTTTCGCCAGACGGTGAGCGAAATGGCGCTGGCGGGGTTTACGGGAACCGAAATCGGCAACAAATATCCCGCCGATCCGAAGGAACTGAAATGGGAGCTGAATCTGCGCGGCATGCGCGTCGCGTCCCGCTGGTTTTCCTCCTTTCTGCTGACGCAGCCGCTTTCGCAGGTGGAAGCGGATTTCCGAAAGGAACTGGATTTCCTGAGCGCCGTGGGCGCAAATCGGATCAACGTATCCGAACAGAGCTATTCGATACAGGGACAGATGGATACGCCGGTGCTCGCCGATCGAAAGCATGTGATGAGCGATGCGGAATGGGATATTTTCTGTAAGGGACTGAACCATCTGGGCAAGATCGCCCGCGAACGCAGCTTCAAACTGTGCTTCCATCATCACATGGGCACCGTGGTGCAGACGGCGGCGGAAACCGATCGTATGCTGGCGGGCACGAATCCGGAATACGTGTTCCTGTGCTACGATACCGGCCATTTCACCTTTGCCGGGGAAGACCCGCTGGCGGTTCTGAAGAAGTATGTAAACCGCGTGGGACATGTGCACCTGAAGGATATGCGCGCAGACGTAGTGGCGCAGGTCAAGCCCAATAACTGGTCGTTTTTGCAGGCGGTGCGCAGCGGCGCTTTCACCGTGCCGGGCGATGGCTGCGTGGATTTTGATCCGATCTTCCGCCTGCTCGCGGACGCGCATTACGAAGGCTGGCTGCTGGTGGAGGCGGAACAGGATCCGGCGAAGGCGAACCCGCTGGAATATGCCGTGCGTGCACGCCAGTATATCCGCGAACATACCGGTCTTTGATTGAGGTGATATACGATGTATTTTGATGCTCAGCCGAAACGTGGCTACAACGCCTATCTGAAGATGGGTGAAAACGATCAGGGAACGCGAATGGACGTGGGACTTCTGGTGCTGGAGCCGGACGATCAGTACAGCTTCGCGGAGCCGGAGAAGGAACTGGCGCTGGATCTGCTGGAGGGCTGCGTGGAATTTGCATGGGACGATGATGCGCAAATCTGCGATCGACCGGATACGTTCCATTACGATGCGTATTGCCTGCACGTGTGCCGGGGAACGAGGGTACATATTCGGGCGATCCGCCATGCGGAAATCTATGTGCAGCTGACGGACAACGACCGCGAATTCGCACCGGCGATGTACACGCGGGAGAATATGCTCCTGCAGCGCGCGGGAAACAACGGCGAGCTGATGGGCTGCATGCGCCGCGAAATCAAAACTTTTTTTGATTATGAATCCGCGCCGTGGAGCAATATGGTGCTGGGCGAGGTGCTGAATTATCCGGGCAAATGGTCCAGCTATCCGCCGCACCATCATCCGCAGCCGGAGGTGTATTTCTATCGGTTCGATCGTCCGCAGGGCTTCGGCGCGGGCTTTGGCAACGGTGAAATCTACAAAACGGGGCACAATGGGCTATCGATTATCAACCACGGCTTCCATTCGCAGGCGGCGGCGCCCGGTTATGCGATGTGCTATATGTGGGGCATACGGCATCTGGACGGCGATCCGTGGCGGAAGACGCGGATCGATGATCCGGAGCACGCGTGGCTGTGGAAGCCGGATGCGAACGCGCACATTTTCAATCCGGAGGAATGAACATGAAAACCGTAAGACTAACGATGGGACAGGCGCTGATACGCTTTCTGGAAAACCAGTATGTGGCGTATGACGATATGGAGCAGCCGTTCGTTCGCGGAATCCTGATGCTGCCCGGACACGGAAACGTGGTGGGACTGGGACAGGGCATTGAACAGGAAGCGCATCGGATGGAGATTTATCAGGGAAAAAATGAACAGGGACAGGCGCACGTCGCGGTGGCGTTCGCCAAGCAGATGAAGCGCAAGCAGATCATGGTCGCCACATCGTCGGTAGGACCGGGCGCGGCAAATATGATCACGGCGTGCGCGACGGCGACGGCGAACAACATCCCGCTGCTGGTGCTGCCGGGCGACGTATACGCCTGCCGCCAGCCGGATCCGGTATTGCAGCAG
>JABLTK010075973.1_pt1 | contig 18358 bp, 25 predicted proteins | sample 7160131 | NCBI WGS metagenome assembly JABLTK01 (sample SAMN14651221, study PRJNA627086) | human gut metagenome | isolation source: feces | host: Homo sapiens
CTACCAAACTGTTGTACAGACCTGTCCACACTAACACTCTTGATGAAAACGAGGTCAAGCCTATTCCACCTAAGGCTCGTGTCTATTAACGTTTAATGCAATTTTGTTTGGCCTGTTTGTTAGAAGGTATTTCGTTATACTTTAGAGGATTGATGCACTTGTAAACAAAGTATGATCCTACGGGAAATGGTACAGAACTATCCATAGAATCCAAATTCAGATTGTAGTGAACAAACAAAGAAAAGTGACGAACTAAATGGCTAATTGATTACCGTACTTATCCATCAGAAACACTGAGGTGGCAAACATAATCACACCCCACACAGAAAACATGTAACTGTAAAGGATGACAATAATGATACTCTGATACAAGGATATATTTCGCTTTCGAATTTGAGGCTCCTTACCGAATATATTCAGTATGCGTGTGACAATAGCACTATGTCTATGAATTACACATCTGGTATATAATAACTTCTTCTCTGGAGCTTCTAGTTGAGCCTTCTTCAGGTTATTGATTACGTTCATTTCTTTCTAATGATGGTTCTTAAGTATTTATCCAATATTCAAGAACCACGGGAGTTATGTCGTAATGCGAAAGCATAAGAATCATCAACATGACAGCGAATTATTGCAACACTGATTGTCGATGAAGTTCCTCTTATACTGGAACCCGAGTTTTACTGATCGAAGCAGTTTAAATTACACCACACCGCCAATCATCATAGACACTACCCAATACCTGTAGCTATCTATTCAAGGTGATTTTGTCCAAAACGAAATAGGGAGAACAACATCTCACAAGAAACCAGAATTCCCCCGTATTCTGGAATTCATCCAATCCTTTTCAAATGCTTCGTACTTGCAGTGTGAAGTTTTGGAAAGGAGCAGGAAACCCGCTAGCACCAATACTTCGGAGACAGTCGTGTTGATGTTGACAATTGATTCCTAGTCTTCTTACCTTGAGTCAATGTACTCTGAATCCCGACGTTAATAATGCTATAACTGAAGGGAAGCTATTGCTCCCAATTGACACATCTATCTTTATGTTTAGTATGGCAAAGTGTAGAAGTTAACTCGTAGAAGATAATGTTGATGAGAATATTCAATTTGTCAGGTCCCAGATTGAGATTGCGAAAAGGATGAACGTTGTTGCTGTTCCTAGCATTTTACTTCATGGAAATGTGTGAATGGATGAATTTGGATGAGGAATAGATCAAGATTGGATTGAGTAAGGAGGACTTGAAAGAACTCAATTCTATGGAAGGAGGCCTTGTGGAGTGCAATGAGTATGAGTTTTGAGTGGAATAGTTACCAAGCAAAAACATCGATTCTATGATTTCGGAACGGGGAACAGGTTTTTTCTCAACAAGCATAACCATGTAACTCTTCTTTCATATCTACATCCATAGTCAGATCAGCCGACTCTTAGAATCGCCCTTGTGTGTAAGTGGATGGATCCAAGGTCTAGATAAGTCTTTTCCATCCTCATCATGTGACATTGATACCATTCGTGATTGTCATGTGACTGTAGGAACTCGATTTTTCTTCTTACTAGAATGTCAATTGTGGTTTCGACATATGTTCAGACATGTACTCTACAATTCCATACTTGGCCTCGAATCGAATCAGCATTATTACTCCAGGTTGTCAATACATTCCAATGATCTACAATCGTCTCTTGTTCTGATTCTTTTTTGTACTCACTTCTAGAAAGATGAAATCGGATATAACAACCTACTCCTATTCAGAACTGGCTTCGCTGTTGATCAATAATGAGCAAGTCGATCTATCAATCTCTCTTCATCCTAGATGCAATTCCCTACCTCCTATGTCGTTTCTATTCACACAAAGGATACTACACGCACTGCTAAGATTGAGAAGATCCTTCCTTCTGTATTCTATGAGTGCCAAAAACGGGAAATTCCCGTAGATAAGGATTCACAATTCCTTCATAACGTATCTTCTCTGAGGAGGTGTCCCATAGATTCTGAATGACAAATCGAATGGATTAGCAAAGAATCTCTTCATGTCATGTATGAAAGAGGCGACAAAAACGGGAGTCACACTATTACAGCGGCTCAAAGAACAGCACAACATCCTTCGCTTGAAATCGCTTCTTCCTGAAGAATCAGAGGATCCAGAAGACTTGCTTCAGAGTATGAGCGAAATGGAGAATCAGGAACTGGAGGAAACAGAGAATGATGAGGAAATATTACCAACAGAACAGGAAGAGAAGCATGATGAAGAGAATGGAATGAAACGCCGTTCTATTCCTATATTTGTACCCATGTTTGATCAACTGGAGTCCAGAACTAAACCAATAGAAGAAACTCGAAAGGAAGAAACAGAGGAAGAAGATGCTTCTCAAACTTTCTCTTCTCAACCCCTTTCGGATACATACTTCCTTCGGGGAATGGATACTCATTCCTCCATTTCTTCATGTTCTACCTATCAGAAGGGATCTCCTATTTTCATTGGTGAGGTTGCTGTAGGCACATACACACAACGAAGTCCTTTCCTCTCTCGTTCATCGTCCATCTTTGAGGATGTTGGAGGGATTGCCAGAAATGCATACGAAGTGTTCTTACGACTCCAGCCCACTCAACGTCCCATGCTTGTAGGTACCATTGGAAAGGATGAACGAGGTTCTTTCCTCGTGAAGTATCATGCTCACATCGGTGATGACCTTGCTCATGTGAAGAGAGAGAAAGGAAGCACACAGACTCTTTGGGGTGTTTATGATTCGATGGGCTGTCCTGAGACGGAGCTACGAATGAAGGAGGTGTGTAAGGTTCACCCCAGTCAAATCACTAAGATTGAAGCCCAGTTACGAGATGCTTCGCAAGTATTTATCGATAGTTCGTTATCTCAGGATATTTTGACTTCTCTGGCCCACTCGCTTGCAGGACCAGACACACTGCTTCTCGTAGATCCAGGTGGAGGCAATCTGCAGTCATTACTAGCATCGCAAATCCTGCGAAGAACTGACTATGTCCTACCCTCGATTGAAGAATTGTGGGAGTTAGCAGTTCTTAGTCAACCGAATTTGCGACAGAATTGGGAGGAATGGCGCGAGAAATGTAGGACAAAGGGAAGAAAAATGAAATCCAGACACTAAGGAAATGGACTTCCAGCAAGCGATTCTGTTATTACAAGATCCCTTGAAAGCTGTATTGAAGGAGATGGCTGGTGGAGACAAAGTAGGGAGTTATTATGGAATTCCATAAATAGGACAACTTTGTATTATTGAAGATGAATCACATGGGAATAGCAATGGTAGCAGGAGACCCCTCATCAAAGAATATGGATGTGATTCATTTCTCTATGGATCATTCATACAAACCTACTTTTGAAAGCAATATTGCTTCAGGTAGAGCAATAGAAGAGTAATGAGGATAGATGAAGCCTTTGCAGGTGGATTGATGTATGGACTATCATTGCAATATCCTATGAATCTCTGTATGGCATTAGGAATCAATGTAGGACTCTCTGAGAAGGATAACATGTAGACAATGAGGATTAACAGTCGACAACAGAGGATTGTAGCTCAGTCACTTCATGAAGGTGTTCATGCTCATTTTATCAAGTCATATATGCGTCAGTTGTGGGGATAAAGTCATTTAGAACGTGTTTAGTATGAACAAACAAATGATTGTCTCATTATCATTTGATATCGATTCATTATCAATCTATATTGAGTTGGATTTATCACGGATGTGGATTTTGCCCACTCTAAACAATCAGTCATTACACTCATAGCTTTTTGTTTTTCTGTCACAGGCTGCATAAGCATCGGAACTTGACCTCGGTATAGAATTTCAATTGTTGATCGTTTTTGCGTCCATGGCTCTCCATCCACTTGAATTGGACACTTCTCCTTTAACTCAATTCGGATGTGTTTCCCTCGTCCAATCAAAAACGCTCGACTTAATCCTGCCTACACATCACTTCACCATCCTATCCCGACCCGTGTCGTTGCACAATGAATAATGTTTCGGAATCCAATCACTTCCAGAATCCCATCACTATAACAGAAATAGTCCTCATTTCCGCCTAGAGGAAGCCCACCACCAGCATAATATGGAATATTTAGACATGTGATTCCCACAGCATCACCAATATCAACTCGTTTTCCGTCAATCAGTAATACGATGCTTTTCACCAAATTGGGGTAGGTTGGTTTGATGGTTTCGCCACCCCCAACTGCCGCATACCATAGTTTATTAATGAGCTGAGAGTTGAATAACGAAGGATTCTGTTCTCTCATTGTATGAAATCGTAGCGTGATTGCAGCATCCACTCCAATACTGAAGTAACAATTGAAGATACGATTCTATCGATCATCGTATGTTCATTTGAGTACTGTCACTGCCTTCCGGTGATGTGAAGTCATTCGAAGATTCCATCGATCCAACAACGTCACTATGAATCATGAAGTATTCATAGAACAACAATGAGCTCGACTCACTTGCTCAAGAATTGTATCTACTGAAATATCCCCCTATTCTGTTACTCCTGATATATCTACGAATACAACATATCCACTGCCCCAGTTGAGTGAGCGTGCAAGATCATTGCCTGTGCCTAGAGGCAGAATGGCTACAGCAGGAACACGTCTCCAGTGAAGTTCTTCAATCATTGTCAGAACCCATCCAATCGATCCGTGCTGTGAAGGAATCAGATAAGAGGAGAATTAGGATATGTCGCCACCGCAAACAAGGATCCGCAAACTGTCGCAATCGACGTAATTCTTCAAAGCGTCCTGAGGATTCTTTTCTTGCAAGTCAACCACTTGAATCGGATGAAGAATCCGACGGAAACGGGGTAATAATTTGTTTCCGTATAACCCACCTGATCGTGAATTGATAAAGATGATGATGGGAGTGTGATCGGTTGGGATGTCAAGATTCCTACATTAAAGATTGATAGGAGAAGTACCAGGACCGTCGATCAATAGGTTTCTTCTTGTCAAGGTATTTACGAAGCTCTGGACTAAAAATCAACGAATGACAGAAAATTGACTGATTTTGGAGATTCTTTACATAATCAACAATTGATGATGTGTTCTTGTTAAAGTCATTCACCCACGATTGCCACGAGAATCGACGAGCAGGTTTCTGAATATCTTCCTCAGATCGACTGAATGTCTTATATTCCACCAGTCGTGGCGGTGGTGAACTCCCTACCGAAGTATCATCAGAATCAAAAGAGTCAGAAGGCTGACGCCTGCGTAATTCTGAAGATAAGTCGAAATCTGAGTCCAATAATTCAGGAGGCAGGATATTTTCGCTTCCGCATCGTACTAGAGGATGAGACTGAGTAATAGGTGAAGAAGGAGCTGACATTGGTGGCTCATCCGAATCTTCATCGACTACTGGAGTGGTTGTTTTGGAATATGGAGAACGAACAAATGAAGGAGAAATTATGAAGGGCTCATATCTACCAAAATCACAATATTTGCCCAACTCTGAGACACATTCACTACGACTCAATTGTATTCCATACACATACTCGTGAACAACTCGTTGACACCAGACACAACGTTTTCCAGATAGATTAACAAAGCTAGTAATTTCTTCATTACAAATACAACAGGTTGTTCCAATATCAATGTTCCCTTCCAACCTGCAGAGCTTAAATACAATAGTAAACTATACCACAAGTGTTTAATCCTTGGTTTAGAGGAAGTTAACTGCTTGCAATGAAATTTTGATACACGAATACACTCTTCATGAATAAAGGAGCCGCAGTAATCACATTCACATATTTCTAGTGATCATACGACTCATAGGGTTGATACTGTCTTGCCCCGGAAGAAGAAGTCGGTTGCATTCATGACACGATTTTGGATTGATTGGATTGCTCCGGGACCATAAATGACCATTCTTCCTAATTGTCATTCCTATGAGTAATTCATCTAATGAATCATGCACGGTTATTTGTTTTGTGAAAAAGCTTTCCAGCATTGATAATAACGTATAGTACACACAAACATACGAATCCGATGATTACTCCCACAGTTACCCCAGATATGGTTAATAAATCAGGGGAGATGTTCAGTACATCAACTGAATTCATAGTTGATTGAATTGAATGAAAACCCTCTTTGTTGTAGAAACACAGAATATTGTAGTCGCAACAAAATCTATCTTTGTACAAAATAAGAAGCCATTCAACTTATCAACAAACAAATCACTGTGAATTAATCAAAGAATCGTATGTTCTCTGGGCTGTATCTCGTATCAAATCATCCTCACACTTCTGACAAATCTCTTTTAGTGCCTCTATATCTTTCAGTTTTGTTGCATCTGCCACAGCAATCTCAAAAGCTCCACATTTCAAACTCCACTTCAATCGTTCCTTTGTATCTGACATCTATTTCTCACTCCATTCCACTTCTCTGACCTTCGGCAAATACAAGCGAGCCTGCTCCATATTCTCATACTTCAAGCAGATTTCTACGAATGGCTGATACCCAATCGGACTCTTCTTATCGAATCCAAAAGCTTTCAACACTTCCCAGAATCCTGCTTCAGCGAGTGCTCGTATCTTAATATACCAGAACCTACACATCACTCTGTCACTTGACCAACACTTCTTGTCTGGAATCTTAAATACACTTCGAATACGATCCGCCTGCTTCAGTTGAGAGTTCTTTATACAGAAACTCATCAGTTCATCCACACTCAGCTCTGTACAGCTACTGTCCTTCACTTGACCACTAATCTCCTTTTGGAACCCCAATAATTTCAGATGATCTGCTAGTAGCTTGCTCAGGAAGTCGAGATCCTTTCGAGAGGGTAGCAACTGAGTCACCATTGAGTTCAAATCTTTCACCAGAGCGATTCGGTCCTCGAAACTACAATGATCGAAGGCTTTCTGATAGGTGAGAGCACAAAGCTCGTTCAGACTATATGACAGTATTTCTGGAATTCCTACTTTCCTTGAGATTTCAGTAAATCTTCATACTCTTGGTGATTCTGGATACGCAAATACTCCCGAAGTGAATTCATTGGTCCAGGATACTTCTTAACGAGTTCAATAAACTCCGTTCGTTTCATTCCTTCTGTGTGGTACCTGATTGTAACGCACTGATCTCATTCTCACTTAAGATAGATGTGAAGTGCTGTGAACAGACTTAGATCCTCATCTCCTGATCGCATTGCCTCCTCCAGTGCTATCTCATACTGTTCCATCAATAGTAAGGATGGTAATCTGTCTGCAATCGAGGGCTCGAACTGTAGTAGTCGGCAAGCGAGTTCTGGTCGACCTGCCTGATGAGCAGACCAAGCGATCTGTGTGTACCTTTGTGTCAGGAAGGAAGAGAGAGTACTTGAGATTTGTGTGAGGTTGTAATCTTGAGCGGATGAGAGAACAGAGATCATCATCTGAGAGATCTGCGGCACTCTTTACCTTTTGACATGCCCAATCAACAAGCACAAAATCGTGAGGAATCCCAGCAAACTGACAGATCTTAGAATGAATAAAAACAGAATATCTCACCTTCACAGCAAGATAGTACAAGTGTCTGGAGAGTAGTCGAGAGAGAACTGCTTTTTCTCCCAACAAATCATACTCCGCCTTTGTTAGATACAATCCAACAGTCTCACATCGAAGGGCATTTTGGATACGGAGAACGCGTGATAACCGTGGGAATGATGTAGCCACATATTCACGCTGGAGAGGATCTTCAATACAGTTCTCTCCGTAATTAGCTGAGCGCAATAGTTCCTCCTGGAGGAGAGTAGAGAACTCTTCCTCTGCGGCCTCTAGACACTCTTGCACGCCTTCTACCAGTTCGTCACCTGTCAATCCTCCTGTTCCCGAGAGTGCATCTTCATTTCCAGAAGATTGGGCGAAGTGCGAGAATGCACTGCGGAGAATGTAGCCAGGAGACTGAGAACCCTCCATGTAGAGATTGAAGAGTGAAGGAGGAACCTAAACATTAGAATGTCAGAAGCAATATCACAGTTCGGATCAATTCATGTCGATTTCTGGAATACACACGAACACCATCAATTTCTGATACTAAAAAGAGTGGTTCTTCCGCTGGATCGTAATCAAAGCGGAGATAATCACAGAACGGACTAATCAGAATGAGTCCGCAATTCTTCCAATATCCAACCACACTATCACAACCACACCAAACTAGATCACGAGGAATCGATTTTGTATGCGTATTGAATTCTAGAAGCTACTTATAATGAATGACACAATTCTTGACTTTTTTGTCAAATGCTGAACTCAAAACTACAACCCATCCCTCACTTGTGTGACATGCAATGAAATGTTGATCGGGAGACACACTCATTCTCTGAATGCGACCGAAGAATTTGTCTTCTGTGTGGAGATTAGTGACAGAGTCCTTTGTCACAGCTACCATCAGTTGATCCCAACATGCTATGATGACAACGGGATCTCCCGATTCTGTACAACGACCCTCAATACATGCCATTGCAGTTACTGCATTACCGCTCTGAAGTTCAAATTGCTTATACTCTGTGATTGTTGGAGTCTCTGCATCACATCCGATGACAAGTCTATGTCAGAAATCTTTCTTTCTACCTACATACGACCTGTTCGTGTATATGCAATACAACCATTCTCTGTGCTAATTGCATGACTCACTAAATCGACGAAAGCTTGTTCAAATAGCTTGACTTCGGCAATAAGAACTCCCAAGATTGAAAATACAAATAAACGGCCATCTTCAAGAAGGAGGAACAAACGTTCTGATAGAGTCCATCCCATAACCACGATCTTTGTATGTTGCCAGTCACCTCCAGGAATTTGGGCCAACTATTGTTAAGAACACACACATCGCATACCATCTTTCCACATGAATCAAAAATGAATATATCTGTCGATAGACTCACATCCGAAGACAACGGAAGGGGTTCATCGGTGTTCCACATTAATGCAATAGCTCCTATCACGTCAAACCACTCAATCTCCCATTACCACTAAATTTACTGCAAGATCCAACAAAGCATTCAAGAGAAAATGTTGACCACTTCATATGTTGATTCAGAGTCACTTGTTGATACGGAACTGTATTCGTGGAACTCCCCAGGAACTGCCATTCATCAGCATTATTACCAGGTAAGAAATCCATCGTCCATTTGTGTGTTCTGTAAGATGTGTTTATGCGAAAAGTGTCGTTGTTTTTTGTGTCTCTTCTCAAACAGTCACCTCAATACAAAATAGCCTAAAAGACCCCTTACAACTTGCCCTTACTTACAAGTCGCTTATATTCTTCAAATTCACCATTGAATGGAATAATCGTTTGATTGCGGATAGTCCACAACTCTTTACACACTCGACTAATAAAGAACTGGTCATGAGATACAACTACCACTCCTCCTTGGAATTTGTTAAGCGCGTTTGCTAACGCCTCAATCGTCTCTATAACTCATTCATTCATTATTGTCAAACCGATATCCAAGTGATTGGTTGGTTCATCCATCACAAGAATGTGTGGATTTGTCTTTGTGATCATAGCAAATGACACACGCGTCTTCTGACCTCCACTGAGAGTCTTCACAGGTCGTTCCGCCATATCTATCGATCATTCGCTTCTTTTACACCTACCCTCATTGACACCGAAGCGAGCCAACTGGCTACGAAGCACTTGATCCTCTTCCTTTGGATAGTGGTCTCGCATGATCTGAAGAGGTGTCTTCGTGAAGTCCAACTGATCCAAATGGTGTTGTGTGAATACTGCACAGCGCAATTTGTGATTCCGAATGACTTGTCCTTCCAACGGAATCAGATCACCCAATAATAACTATGGTTCATCTCAGGAATCTCTCCTACTCTCACGAGTGTTGATTTACCAATACCATTGGGACCCAGAATTCCAATTCGTGACTGGAGATCAATACCAAAGTTGACATCACGGAAGAGGATGTGATCCTTCGTATATCCGAAAGTGATATCATTGGACTGAAGAATGGGATATTGTAATTGTGGTGGCTACATATTAATTACTCTCCTAAGAATACGTCCACAAACTGGAAGCGAAGCATTGGATCCTCGCCTATCACGGGAATTGCATCCATATCCTCTTGAAGCTTCTTCACCACCTTGAGTTTGCTCTGAACCTGTCTATTCCTCACATTCTCTCTCCATTTCTACGGAGCACGATTCGCATTAACACGAAATCTGTTGATGAAGATCATCAAATGATCAATTTGGCCCTGGATACTCTGTCGCTCACGCTCATAGCTCAATCTCTCTTCCATAAACACCTTCTCATAAGTATCATAATTTCCGCGGAAATATAAGATTTGTTGATCTTTGATTAACATGATATCTGTGCACACATAATTCAAGAAGTGTCGATCATGTGAAACCACCACCAGTGTCTTTTCATAGTTCTCCAAGAAGTCCTCCAACCAGATGACTGTACCAATATCGAGATGGTTTGTAGGTTCATCCAAAAGCAGTACATCAGGCGAGGAGAACAATGCAGCGGCCAATGAGACTCTAGAGATGAGGAATCAGTCTGATGACGACCGCATACGCCAGCCTCCACTGAGGACCTTTGTGGACATTTGCATCATCTCGGGAGTGAATCCCAAACCCTTCAGGATATCGGCTGCTACAACCTCAGGATTCGTCAGATTTCGGTTGGTAAGTTCCTGATAAATCCACTGAAGCTTCATGATCTCTTCAGACGAAGCACCTGGGGTTCAGATCTCATGACAAAAATACTATCGGTTTTGGTCTTCTCTTCGATTTCATTCTTCTGAGTGATCAGTGTCTGATACACACTATTACTCTTCAGAACCTCGGTTATCACTGATTCATCACTCTCTGGAATCTATGATGAATCCATACTCATTTCCTCACTTCTTGTTCCACATACATCACACTAATGTGCTCAGGGAATCCTGTGATTTGACGTCTAGAGATATGTCTACAAGTTAGCAGGAAAAGAACTCACATACCGTAGAAGAGTTGATTTGCCAATACCATTGCGACCAATCAAACCATATTTCCGACCATAGACCAATTTAAGAGAAGCATCGACAACCAACTGCTTTCCAGGGACTCCAACAGTAACGTTCTCCACGTTAATATCCATTGATTTCCCAATAGCCTCTAGATTCACTGATAATTTTGGTGCTTCCGCCTCGTACACTTCCTCAGTTGGAGAGTTGTGCTATCTCTAAGAGAATTGAGCCTAAACTTACTTTCCGTCGTTCGGCTCGTCTTTCATAACGTTCCTTTCTTGATCGGAGAAGCTCTAAATTCTTTTGTTCATCGATATCGCTATTCGTATTGATGAGTAACTACGTCTTCAGCAAATCTCACAACAACTCACTTCTTGAGCATTCCAAAGAAGTGAAGCAGCCTCTGTTTTCCTTTGAATATCATCCATACCACTAAGAACGAGCGGTTTGTCCAATTTATGAATTGGCATCTCCTGCTTTCTACACAATCAATTACCCAACATTTACCAACTGCTTGTGTTCTCCTTTGTGGTGAAGAAGTGAAGGAAGCTTCTTACACCGTTCTGCTACCTCCTCCTCCGAACAAACTTCATAACCAGTTAGAATGGGAGACAAGAGTTCTGTGAATTGATCTGCGTTGGAAGTCTTGTTCTCTTCGAGGATCGAAGCAACATAAAGAACCAACTCTTCATCCAATTCTGGGAACACTTTAGACGCTATCTTCGAGTAATTAGGAGTGTTCATGGAAGAAATCATGAATGACATTGATCTCTCGAAAGCAAGAAACTTCCAGGAATATTCTTGACTAACAAACAGTGTTCCACTAATTGTTCAGTAATATACATTCCTTTGTATTTGTACAGTAAGCAGTTGGCTCTAGTTCATATACTGTACTGCTCTTGACTTCAATATCAGGAATTCTCTCACCCGGAATATCAAGGAAATACGAAAGGATCACTTGAATCACAGCTCGATGAGCTACAACTAGGACATTTTCCCGTGTCCCCACAAGTTTCATCAGAATACGATGACATCGTTCTTTTACATCCAGATACGATTCACCACCTAGAACTTAATTTCATCATTTTTGCGATACCTGGGAAACGATATCGCAAACGGTTCTCTTGTCGTCGTTTCCATTCTTGCGGATATTGCTCCTCAATTTGACTATCTCTACTTCTCATCCTCTGTACAATCCTCTACGTCATTTGATCAAAATCCCCTCGATCAATGTCTCGAAGAATTCCACAATACTCAATCTATCTCGCAATCCTCTTCTACTCCTCACTTTGTATTCAAACTGGAGTGGACGAACTGTTTGATAGACCCGATGGCTTGTATCACAGAGAATACTCAGCGAATCATTCTTTATATAAAATACATCCAATTATTGCTACAACACCCAGATTGGAAATGAAGTCATGCAACTCTCTGCTAAATTGAATTCCCCTCTCATTCAGGTCAGGGTCACCTCCCATCACACCTTGAGTATCAAAATCCGTTTCTCCATGTAGACATAACCATATTTTTCGTTTCTGAATATGGGCATTCAGCAAATAGAAGATTACATCACTCTCCAATACCCCATTACATTTATTGGCAGTGAGATATTGTCCGACCTATCGATTAGAATCCAAAAGCAAGATCCACATTGTATAACTTGATGTAGGCGATACCTTTATCTAGTTGCTCATCTAGCGTTTCATAAATCGACTCATATTGTTTTAAACGCTCTGCAAAATCCTTTCGAGCCACTTCAGGATCCATCTTGGCATAGTCAGAATTCGATAGTTTCATCTCATAATTCTGCTTCAAAAGAATTGGATCATCACAGATACTTTCGATAAAGAGAACATCTACATCCGCATGCCAACATCTCTCCAAAATCTGCTTTCTACGTTTTCTCGTAGTATTTGTAGCATCAAAAATACCAACATCTCCTCCTTCCAAAAGAAATCCCATCAAATCTACGTTTTCACATGTCCATACCACCTACCATCCAAAGCAAGCACAGCAAACTTGGTCCGTAGAGCCAGAGCTGATGGGTTCTGTGGATCGAAGAATGACGAATCTTCACCCGCATATCCAAGCTTTCTGTAAAACCGATTTCGCAAAACTTACTTTTCTTCTATAGTCCCCAGCATTAAAAACACGTGTTTGATATCCCATCCAGTTTAGATAGCGATGCAACATTTTCACAATATAGCTCTTTCCTCTTGCCTGTACATTACAGTTATAAGTGTTGTTAGTACGGGTAGTCCTACCATCGCAATCACTGTCTTCTTACCAATCAACTCAGACGGTTTGGGAACCTCCGTTCTGTCTATACAGTACATCGAATAATAGATACTTTACTGATTTCTGAAGATGTTCGACTGAGTCGCGGAGTTGACATGGTATTATAATTTGCACGGGGTTTGACATATCTTTGAATTACTTTATTACCTTATTAAGTAGTTTCATGGTACAATTTTAGTTCTGTTCTTACTTAGAGTGAAAGAGAAAACAAGGGACCGTTTTCTCCAGTTCCCTTGGATCCTGCAATGTATATGAATCGCTTTGTTTCATCTATTTATGCACAAATGAAGTTTGACTCTATGGATGTTGAAGTATGCGTTACTTATTGTTCCAATTGTAGGACCAGGAGAAACTTATCGATGCCTTCACAAGAGGGATCCTCATTGATTGTCTTGGTCCAACAAAGGTCTTCAAAATTGAACCATTTAAGAAGTTTCTTCAAGAACAAATGAATCTCACTGTACCACCAGGAACAACAACGTATTGGAGTCCCATAGCTGATATATAGACAAATTCTAAGCAAAGTCAATACGAAGTTGATGGATGTATTTGGATATTGTATCGCCCCAGTCAACTACGGAGCCAAGAGATATATCTTCGATGAGAATCGTGAGTATGGTTATGTTTGTTAACAGGTAGCGATGGGAATGAAAGAACTTATCTTGGTTTCTGTCATTCCAAATTCTGAAACTAAACAGGCTGTAGTGATTCGTTCATTCTATTGAAGTAGAATTCGATCCAGATTGATGATACTCAACGAGGCTTGCTCTTTTGGACTTTGTGCTATCTCTATCTCAATAGTGGATGTGAAAAGGATCGTCTTGAAGGTTACCTGATGTCGGTTACAGGAAATGTCGGTTTGTATTAATGGTGTCATCTAGACTGTTGGATCGATTCGGGAACATCTCGATGAATGGGAGCGAGGACGGTATATCACGCGGGTAAATTCAACAGTTCAGGGCATAGAATTAGTGAAATATGAAGTGAGTATGCGATCGTATATGGAGATAGGATTCAAGAATATCACGAAGTTTATTTGTACAGTAAGGGTTTAAGGAGTTCCTAAGAAGTAGCTTATGAAGAGAGAGTATTCGGACGAAATCACACAGAAGTGGGTAAATGACAGTCTGGGTCCAGAACCAGTTCCAGAGAAGAAGGAGAAAAGAGAAAAGAAGGAACGGATAACAGAGCAGAAGAGGGGAAATAAAGCAACCAGTTGATGTGTTTGTTATGACCACTACAAAGTATTGGGATCCCCACCAAGTTCATTTGAATCGAAGACCATTCAATTCTTCGTGAAAATGCGTCTCTCGACAAATTCGGACGACAGAAAAGAATTAAAGAAACAAATTGAGGCCGTTCTAAAGGGACATACGTTCGTTGTACGTCTGAGAAGATAATCTTTTAGGTATGATGAAATTATTGACAAAGGTGTTGAATTCACAATCACAAAACTATCAGAGGTAAATGGAAGTGACAAAGAGATCATTGCCACTTTGAAGCAAGAGTTCAGTGATGTTATTACTTCAGGTTGGAATTAGTATTGTTGTATGATGTATAGACCTAGATTGGGTGTTAGAACATCTTGTAGCCCTTGGACGCAAGTACTCTGTAGTTTCCATCACCTTTAAGTTATTCATAGGCTCAAAGCTCTTCTTCTCGAAAGGAAGATACGCGTTCTCGTTTCCGTTCAGACTCTCGTTCTCACTCCCACTACTCTCGTTCACCTTCATCCTCTCGTTCTCACTCTCGTTCTTATTCTCGTTCCCGTTCAAGTCATCGTCATTCTAGACGATCCTATTCTCGTTCCCGAAGTCGATCAGGAAATCGCTACCATAGTGAGTCTCGTAATCGTGATAACTATCGTCCAGACTCACGGACTGGAAGTCGTCGCAATGTACTCGTTTGTTTCCTTTGTAATTTATAGTGGAATGATAATCAACGCTGTTGGACTTTTCAGTATCGTTCATCTGTAGATCATCGAAATCAGCGAGGAGGGATTCCTAATGGCAAAGGACCATTTGATAATGCTCAAATGCAGCAAATCATGCAAATTCTAATGACTCTTCCGAATGCTCCTAAATCGGCAATTCAAGCAGGTGGTATTCGATGAATAGATGATTCAAATCTAGGAGAAACTAGTTTATCCCAAATCGTATCCGAAGCAGATGATGCAAAGAGTAATTGAAGAGAAATGAAATGATTCGTAGAAGAGAAGGAGGCAGAGAATTGCATTAAAGTGCTCCATCTTTCTAAGAAGAATATGAATGTAAGAATAACAGAATGTGTTTCAATTAGATTCTTTCTCTTGGAGGTTATTTTAAGCGTTTTGGTTCTATTAATAAAATTATGGTACTTAATGAATTCGAATGATAAGAGCTAGTTACAACCCAAGTCGATGTCAGCCATTGTCGAGTTTTCCACCGTAGAAGAAGCAAAGGAAGCATTGAAGTCCAACACTCCTGTTCTTAATGACCGTTTTATTGAAGTAGTTTCGTGTTCATCGAAAACCGAACAAGAAGGTACTGTGGAGGAGAATCCATCAGAATCCACATCGACTGATCCTACTTCGGGTACACAATCAGATGAAGTGAACAAGAAGTTAGAGTTAATTCGTCAGCGTAGGTTGGCCCAACTTATGGAGCTCAAGAACAAACGGACAGGAATCCAACGATATCACGATCTTTTGGTTCAGTATGCATTGTTGTGGGAACGTTCGAAGGACGAAGCGCGTCTACCTCATGAGGATCGTCTGCGATCTGTCTCTCAGAAGATCTTCCATGACGTGAAGGATGTGTATCATCTGGTGCGAAGTGGTGTGGAGAAGATTGAAGATTCAGAGGGAGAGAAGGCTGGTGATGGTACTACAGAGACTACTACTAATGCTGGCTCATCAAGCACAGAGGCGGTACCAGCCTCGAATATGCTAGACAACACGGAACGAGCAAAGGCGGAAGTACTCTCCATTCTTGATAATGTGAGAGAGGCAGTACGATCCACTTCAGTATTTGAAGAGATTGATAAAACTGCAACAGAACTGCAGGCAAGCATTCTAGACGAGGCAGCGCGTGAGATGGATATCACACGATCAGCTGTCTCGGGATATCGTGGTCGAGCACGAGGTCGAGGTCGTGGGTCTGTACGTGGCCGAGGTCGTTTTACTCGTCGACCACATGTGGATACATCCAAGTTTGAGATGGATTTGCGACCCAATGTGATCGTGTTGAAGGATATAGAGGGAGTAAGTGAGAGTGAGATTCGAGAGGGACTGAAAGAATACCAGGGAGTACGAGGTGTGTCAATTGAGAACGGAGAAGCTTCTATTATCTTCGAGAAACATTGGCAGACAAAACGCCCTATTACAATGGGTATTCCAGTAAATGGGAAGGTAGGTTTCGAGGAATAGAATAATGACTAGGTCTTGAAACCTGTATTAAGCTCCGAACCATATGTAGCTCCTCCCGAGGCAACACCGGAAACGACGACGGCACAATGAGTGCATTGTACTCCTAGATGTTTGTTTGGTTGTTTGTAGGAAACAAAATGGACACACAATATACAAAGTGCTGAGATTAGTTCAGTTTCTCCAACTCCCGAATACGATTAATGATCTCAACCTTATTCACATCCAGCACCTCTCCAGCAACAATATAGTTGTCCATAATCTCGTACACCTTGTAGAAATAGAAAATGATATCCATTTCACAAACACTCTTGAAATACATATCCAAGGTCTCGACGAGGAAGTGAATAGTCTCCAGAGTTAGCAGTTCATTATCTTCAGAGTCTACAGCGACAGTGAAGTAAAGACCAGCATAACGTCTTGTAATGAGTTTGTAAGTACTGAATTCAATAAAGTTGGTTACCTTGTTGTCTCTGGCAGAAACCAACTTGTGGATTTCATTCTCCAGACGAGCTTGTTCCTCGAACTCCACAGGCATATACCACTTCGACAATCTAGTCTTTCCCTGTCTGTTTTGCAAAAGAAGATAACGGATCATACTTACAAGACCTCTATAGAAAGAAAATGGCAAAAATACCTTTGGCAGTAATCCTTGATAATTAAGAATACCTAGACATTTCATGTAACAAACAAAGAGGTAAACGACTGCTTAATCTCTTTTACCTGTAAAGACACCTTTGTAAATGAAAAAAGCTATTGCAGATAAAATGCCTCCAGCAATCTCAGCAAGAGGATATGCGTACATGTTGCCCCACCAGTCGTTGAGCAAAGCACAGAAAAGTTTCGCAAACATTAACAGGAACACCAACTGCTTCAAGAACAGAATGATAGCAGAAGGTAACCCACGTCCGCAGGCTTGCAAGGTAGGGAAAACTGTCATAGTGATTGCATTCATGAACAACCCCGATGTCGTATAGCGCAAAGCCTCTTCAAAGACTGTATGGAAAAATTTGGAGGATGAGAACATGTATGCAATCAGATTGCCTGAAAACATACCAGTGATGATCAAGAAGAAGGATAGAATAACCTCACAGAAGAAGTGAATCTTCATCGTGGACATGAATCGTCCAAATCGTTTTGCTCCATAACAGTAAGAATAAATGGGAAGACACCCATGAGACAACGACATCATTGGCATAAAACAAAAGAAAGAGAATTTTCCGCAAGCACCAACAACAGCAAGGATTTCTGTCACTTGAAGATTACTGAAGTGTGTTCCTGAATACTGAAGAAGAAGATTATTCATGAGGAGAGACACAATACTTCCTGAAGCACTAGAAATAGCTCCTGAAATACCTACACTCATAATCGTCTTCATAATAGACCATGATGGCTTGAAATCAGAGAGCTGCAGAACCACAGCTCCTCGCTTTGAAGCATAGTAGTAAATACCCATAAGGGAACTAACAGTATTACCACAGAGAGTAGCATAAGCGGCACCACGAATTGAATTACCTGTCAAACGAATAAGAATGGGATCCATAATAATATTAATAATCCCTCCTACGAACATACAACTAGCAGAATAAAAGGAGTTTCCTTCTCCACGAATGGCATTGTTGTGGGAAACAGCAAGATTAGTAATTTGCTCGGAGTGCTTTGCATGGAGTCTTGAAACAGTATTGTAAGGAGCTAA